>Ga0131853_10022224_pt1 | contig 11483 bp, 5 predicted proteins | sample TergutLab28metaG_FD_92764 | JGI IMG/M metagenome (GOLD analysis project Ga0131853, IMG submission 92764) | Labiotermes labralis P1 segment gut microbial communities from Petit-Saut dam, French Guiana - Lab288 P1 (version 2) (version 2) | ecosystem: Host-associated > Arthropoda: Insects >...
CCAAGAAACAGCATTTCGATATTTCACAGTTGTCTACGTCGTTATTGTAGTGGCACACTCCGATTGTCTTCGTTTCCTCGAAATATGTACGGTGGACCACCCTGCAAAGTTTCCAGAATGCAAGATTTGTTTTGCAAGACAAAATATGTCCTAAGTTGGAGTTACGATGTGTGTAATTTGAGGACGCCGATATCACTGTCTCAGACATCGTAGCTTCGTACTATTTAAGTCGTATTGCGCTGCTATAGTCCGGGTAATTCTTGCACCTTTTCCTTTTGGTATGGTGTCTCTTTCACTTTTGACTTAAAATATACGAAAATTTATTTTCTCAGTTGGATAGAGTTTGCATGGCCACAAGATATCTTCTTTCTCCTGCCCATTTATTTTCTTCCGGGTGTGAGAAAAGGGTTTTAGGTGTGTATCCTTCGTGTAGAGCGTGAATGGTGTACTGCTGAGTTCCCGCAGAGCCTCTGTCCACGCTGGCTGCGATGTGGGATACACTTAGATATCCACATAAGAGCTTTTAGAAATATTTAGGGGGGCTCTCTTGCGTTTCCTTCCTGTATCTCTCTTCTGCCTGTGATCTACCTCTCTTCTGTTGCCATGTCATATTGTATAGCTGGATTACATCTGCCTCAGATACTGGCATCCAGTGTGTCATATAGGGACTGGGTGGGATGGGGTGGGGATGTTGAATGGTAGATGGACACGTGCCTTATAAAGTAGTATATATTCAGGGCTTTTAAGCTACTTCCCTCACCCTCCCCCTACCTCACCCGAAATGTCGATGGTATTGATCGAATTTGAAAGGTAAACTTTGATGTCCAGGAGCGATGGTTTGATGGAGCCCTTGCTTTCAGGGGCTGGACTGTGAGCCTGCAGCATAAAAAAGGGATTTTTGACTGTTACTGATATCTGGAATACCGGACGTGACCAGCCTTGTCTGTTATCTTCTTAGCTATTCGTTCTTTTCTTCCTGAAAGTCTGAATCATATACTCGCTATTCAGTTGATGATTATAGCGAGTTGACGAGGTGCTTTCATGACGTCTTGTAGTGCACCATATATTTTATTTGTATTTTTTTATGACTATTTCAAATTGTAGAACTCGTAAATGCTAAACGGATCGATAAAGGAAGTACAGAATTTTAAACCAAAACTGAAAACTTCGGGGGGAGCATGTGATGGTTCTTTGGTTTATAAATCTTGAAAACTGATATAAGTTATGTTTATTCTGGTTTTCTGGGAACATCAAGTCAACCCTCATAGAGAATAACCGCCCCGAAAAAGAATGGCCGGTCTACCAGTTTTAGGCCCATTACTCGCATAATGAAAGCTGGGAAGCAGTTATCAGCAGAAGCAAGTTGATGACATTTACCTAACGAACCTCTTCCATATTTGTACCCTGCATCATACGAAGACCACATACAGGAGAATGAAATGGGCATGTAATGTAGAGCGCATGTGATGGATGCGAAATGTATGTAAAAATATTAGTTTTAGGGACCTAGGCGTAGAGTTGAGGATAATATTCAACTGGGTCTTAAATGTTATAAGGATTTGGTCTGGGTTCATTCCGTTCAGGTTGGGATCCGTGTGAAAGCAGTTGTGGAGAAGTGAAAGAACAGTTGGTTTCGGTAAGAGGCGAGTATTGCTTATCTGGCTGAGCCTCTGGTGTAGCATAAGGAGAGTTTAGGAGAAATGGGGCTGAATGTTTGTACTGTCTTCATGGAGTAGAGTGCATCTTGAGAAGTAACTAGTTCTTCAGCTAATCAAAAAATCCTCGCATTTTATGGCAACCGAACTCTCATTTCCGTGTTCACAAGAATCCGCCACTTGTCCCTTTCTGAGCCAGATCAATCCAGCCCACGCGCTCTCCCCTTCCATTTCTTCATATCAATATTCCGTAGCTTATGTCGTTCCAAAGAATCTGTTCAAGTATAAGGTTTTTTGAACAATTCGTGGAATGTTGTTTGTACGGTGAGGGGTTTTTGACCGCTCGCCCAAAACCCAAGCTGGAGGACCACAACTTTTCAACTGTACACTACTGCTTATACAATATACTCAGAGCTGCCGTCCATATCTGATGGTCGTCTTCTCCATCCGCAACCTGCGGATACATGCTGTCGTGGTGACAAAGAACCCTTTCAGCAGACAAATTTGTACAGGTATTTGAAGCTAGAAGTTCGAAAATAGTCCACGATAGTTATAAGCCCTTTGATATGGTCTGTGTTAATATGGGCCTTTAGGAGCCAGTCGTATATAGACAGAAAAAGATTAAGAAAGTTCTACTCAAATTTTCTTCGTTACAAGCGTCCAACGTAGCAGACTCTTCAAATTTCCATACAGCCGGCGTTTTTTACTTTCATTACCTTGTACTAATTCCGAGACAGGGTTTTAGATTTTAGAGTTAACAGTCATTATTCTGTCTATATAATCTATTCGGTCACACACAAATCTGTCACAAACATAACAGAATGAGGCACTGTGTAGGTAACGTCCTGTTTCATATATATCTGTTCGACATGTATCTCAAACCTGAAAAATATGCAACGGTATTAAATTTTCGAGAATTCGCAATTTGAAAAGCAACTTGAAGCCTGATAGAATTGACTTTACTTCGGATTAAAACATTTCAGAGCACTTTTCAGGCGCTTTCGTAAAATTGCGAAAAGCGACCATTAGCTTTATCGTGTCTGTCCGTCCGTCCGGATTGAATTCGGCTCCCACTGGATGGATTGTCATGAAAATTTGATATTTGAGAATTTTTCGAAAATCTGTCGAGAAAATTCAAGTTTCGTTAAAATCGGACAAGAATAAAGGATACTTTACATGAAGCCAAATATACATTTTTAAAATCATATCTTGCTCATTTTTTCTTTGAGAAATGTTTCAAACAGAAGTTGTAGAGCAAATCAAAACATTACATTTTACATTGAATATTTTTTTTTCAAAATTCGGCTGTTTATGAAGTAATATGGAAAAATGCTGTAGATCAGGGCAGGCCACAGCTGACAATAAGGCGCATGCCCATTGCATGATTCATACCTAAGGCTTCAAACACACACTTCGAGCATGTAATACATTTTGCTTTGCCACTGCAACAATGGTTACACAATCGAGCCTGGATGTTATGTTATACTTACACCGCCTCTCTTGTCTGATATGGATTCCAGGTTACACTTCAAAATGTGATAGTAGACTGATCCTGTTAGGTAACGCTTCAGTACGATGTTTGGCATGAGCTCGGTCCGCTGTCGACTTTAGTGGTTACTTTAACTCTTAATTTAAAAAAGAGCCGCCATATTTTTCACATTAAAACTGTATATTTTGCTATGAATTTTATTGAAGGATATCGTCTTATTATCATAATTTAGAGCCCTATTTTCCTATATCGAAATAAGACATTTGGATTTGAAGAGGAGATTAAATGTTTCATGAGTTTGAAACTGAATTTAAATAATATTTAGATTATTTTCAGGCTAAAAACATTTATTTGCACAACAAGGTACCTTTAACCATGGATCGCGTTATTTCATGAAGCTAATACTCAGCTTCCCAAGATATTACCTAGTTTTTATAGAAGCCGAACATTCCCTACGGCGTTTAAAGAATGCACCAATGCACCACTGATCTGTACCCTGAGCCACATCAATCCTTTACTGATCTGTACCCTGAGCAGCATGAATCCTCCACTGATCTGTACCGTAAGCCACATACATCCTTCGCTTGTCTGTATCCTGAGTCATATCAATCCACTACCTCTTTGTACCCACAGCAACACCAATCAACCACCGGTCTGTACCCTGAGCCACATTAATCCATTACCGGTCTGTACCCTCAGCAACACCAATCAACCACCGGTCTGTACCCTGAGCCACATTAATCCATTACCGGTCTGTACCCTCAGCAACACCAATCCACCACCGGTCTGTACTCTGAGCCACATCAATCCACTACCGGTCTGTACCCTGAGCCACATCAGTCCACTACCGGTCTGTATCCTGAGCCACATCAGTTCACTCCCGGTCTGTATCCTGAGCCACATCAGTCCACTCCCGGTCTGTACTCTGAGCCACACCAATCCACCACCAGTCTGTACTCTGAGCCACACCAATCCACACCGGTCTCTACCCTGAGCCACGCCAATCCACCACCAATCTGTACCCTGAGCTACACCAGTCCAGTCTACACCCTAATTTCTCTTTTCATTAAAACCAACTTAAAATTTATCCTCCATTCTGCGCCTAGACATTCCAGGTGACTTCTTTGCTTCAGTTTCGTCTACTATGATTTTGTATATCTAATACGTATCTACTTTCCTGCAGGCGTACTACATAATTCTACTATTTTGTCTTTGATATCGTCACAGAAATATTGTGGTGAATAGTAGGTGTACAAATTACGAACCTCCATGTGATTCAGTCTTTGCCATTTTTATTGGGCTTTGTTGTGTCAAATTATTCTTGTCGCTGACGTAAAGCAGCCTCGGCTTGAAGCTGGTCACTCACTTCTAGTGTCGAGGTTAATAATACGTGGCACCAAACCTTCACTCTCCCCCGCCCTTCGTGGCATGTGCTGATATTCGATAGCTTCTGTACTGCATTATGTAATGAAGGCAGCAACAGAAAACTGACGGAATTACCTGATGTTGTTTATCTGCTCCTCGATTATCATAAAGACATGTCATAATTATACACACACATATCCACACAAACACACACACATATCCACACACACACACACATACACACACACATTCATATACGCATTCATACAACATACATAGATACATCCAGACATAAATACGTAGATACATAAGTATATACATATGTACATACGGTACGTACATAAATCTAATACATACATACATAGATACATAAGTACATACGCTCAAATCGGTGCTGCAGCTACAGGAAACATTTCGTTCAGTTTAGGCTCTTAGCTCTTTTCCTGTTCGTTATGCAACCAACATACATTTAGTCCGCCACTTTGCAACATCGCGCATACAACTTCGCTTCTGCTGATGATGGCGGCTTCCAAGCCCCAATAATCCAATTACTTTCATAGACCATTAGGTACTCAAAGGCCTATGTCAAACGGAATCTCGTAAGGCCTGCCTTTCCTCAGATTGCTGCTTAAATCTGGCGACCTACCGACCTCACACTTTGAAGTGTGTTGTTAGGTTGAACAGCTCCACCTGCATGCAAGTGAATGAACGGAGAAGAATGGTATAGAGTTCTCAAGGATTCCTTTGGATTGAAATTCAATGGAGTGAGAGGAAAGAGACAGAATGGGATAAAGTGGCTGACTGATGAGGAAAGATGAAAAAATTATTGGCAGAAAGAAGCTTTTTTTTGCAACACGTAATGTGTTAGGCATGAGAAATGCGCACGATCTTGGAAAACTGTAGTTGGGGAACCTGAGGGGAGAGTGAAATTTGGGGCACCGTGGCGCACGTGGGAGGGTAATATTAGAATGGATCTTAATTCTTTAAATTTTAGAGGTAACGCTGTGTAGATCTGCCTTGAACATTCATAGCTTTGCCTTTTTTTCGCACCGTATTCTAAGTTGTTTCCTATGTCAGTCAAGTCCGTTCTAATACTGCATTTAATGACTGTGCTTTATAATGCAGATACAATGTGTTCACTTTGGAGTAGGAACTGAACTGTTAAATGCTGCTGGTACAGAGATTAGAGTCTTGAGGTTTTCACAGCTGTATTGTCTGGGATCAGATTCCGCGTCACTCTCAATCCGAGCGCTCTCCATTGTGCTCCCAGGGATCCAAGTATATATTTCTTAGGTGATATCGACCCGTTGTTTATTACCTAGCCTTATAGCGTTAAATTAACCGATAAACACAATCGTATAGATCTAATATACTGGTTATTATTCAACACTAATACGTGATTCGGCTATCTACATCAGCCATCATCAGGTAGGCCTTTCCCGTTTTTTGCTGTTTTTGTGAGCCCATGCCTAACTCATGATAGCTGATATAGACAGCCGAAACATGTAGTAGTGTTGAGCAAAACCCATTATATTAGATCTGTACCTTTGGGTTTATTGGTTAATGTTACACTTTAATAATACGTACCTGTAATGGCTGTTTTGAAGTATGACGCTTTGCCAAAAATAATCGCAGAATTCTCTAATTGGGGTTGGGTTTATTTCGTATGACCGTTAGAATATCTAAATAAGAAACCCCCTGTACTCGCGAAACGAGCGACGATCAGTAATTAAGTCAAATCATGCAATGCGTTTTGACGTATGTTACTGGTATATATTCGTAGTTATTCTATTAGGTAGGTTTTCAAAATTTTATAGGCCATGCAGGCCCTTAGGGTGAGTAGAGGTATAGCTGTATTCTTTTCTAGGACCTTCAGTACTAGATGGGGTAGGGGGGTCAGCCCCACGCCCCGGCCGCCTCTACCCCCGGGAAAGATCCGGTACCCATTTTACAGGAGACTGAGTGGGCCCCAGGGCCGGTCTAGACGGGCGGAAAATCTCGTCCCCACCGGGATTCGATTGCGGGCCGTCCAGCCCGTAGTCAGTCGCTATACCGACTGAGCTACCGGGCCCACAGTTATTCTAGTATACGCTTATAATTTTGGGTACTTATCATTCGAATACTCTGTATTTATGTAAGCAAGGATGTAAGGATTAGTGGTTATTTTTCAAAGCCACAAGTAGCAAAGTTTGGAAAACACTGACTCTAATCGGTTCCTTGACTTTCAAAGGAACATAGTGACTTCGAAACGTCGGGAACCAATTACCTAGTAACACTGTCGTATCCTAGAAAATCGAAGTTCGTAAATACATGGATTTTAGGCTTGAAATTTTGAACTAAATTAATTATGGCTGGGTAGATTGTGGAACATATCCTCGACGTGCGAGGAAATCGATAAAAGGCTCTTTTGGACACGGCAGTGATCCTTCCGGATCATTAAGAGGTGGAAGGAAGATATCTTACGTATATGATTGGCTGTTAGTGCCTCAAAAAGAACTCTGCTCTAGGCAGCTTATTAGCATAAGAAATTGTAATGTACTAAGTACTGAATGTGTTATTTTACACCGTTACTGATCTCTAGCTTGTGATACAGTCTGTAGCGAAGTGCGTAAGGTTACTGTACTTCTGCCTGAAATGTGAATCGGTGACAGGAATTTGATAAATGCTTTCATATTATGAAATTAAGAGGCCATCTGGCATATCTAAATGCCTCTGAAGTTTCAACATTTTATTAAGCTGAGGACAGTGTTGTCCATCTGTATACTTCAGCATCATGCTATGAAGTCGTCTCTGAACTCTGTGGAAAAGCAAAAAATTTCGTCTTTGATCAGGAATAGAATCCATTTCGTTTTCGCACCACCTATAGCCTTTCGCTATACCAGGCGAAGAGGATTTCTGGAACAGTATTGCGAGAACGTTAAGTATGCTGTGCTTAAATAATTTTAACGTACTGATGTATACTAGACTGGTGGTCTAGAAAGGAACCCACGGTTCGAATCTGAGATTTGCGTCTTAGAAACGAATTTCCACACACCCCTCCGCTGTAACTGCCATGTTCACGCCACTATCAACATAAAAGACATTTGCTCACCAATGGACAGTGCTGTGCGACCTCTGTTTTTTCACACCGGTTGGTGCAGAAAATGTCTTCAGTTTACCACACCATGTCCACTCGTTCTCGCGGCAGCGGTGTGTTCTCTCTTTGAATCCGCCCTGTCTTGCTTCTGCATTTCTCCAGGGGTAGGGACCTCAACGCACTTACTTGGACACCGAGTCCTATTAAGTGTACCATGTTCTACGGGGACCTGGCATCACTTCAGTTCCACAATAGTTACATAGGGTTGCTTTTTCACGCAGGATTGACATGTGCGACAGGAGCGCCAAGCTCCAACGGTGTCATTTCGCACAAACGAGATACATATTTCCTGCAGAGTAATCCTGCATCTCGTAACGCCAAAGGAAAGTGTGTGTGTGTTAATGGACAAGAAATGCACATTTTACCACAAGCTTGGCGTGACATCTGTTGTTTAAAAACAACAGTGAAGACTGATATCGCAAGTTATATAGCCGAGAAATCTATTCACGACTATGCTGGGCTCCGTAATAGTTATAGCAAGAAGAAACAAACACCCTGGTATTGCGGGTGCTATGGGTGTGCATATGGAAGTCTAGTTCCAAAAACTGGCGGTCACTGTGGACAAAGGCATGGTGATCAGCGAGACAAAAGCACAGTGATTTTTATCTTGATACTCAGAAAATGTTTTTTTCACATTTGAACGCATGGTTTTACACAAATTTACTAACGCACCGTTTGCTTATCTTTTTTAAGTTCATCTTTCCATAGCCGTTGGAATTAATGTTCTGCAAAGTAGGATATTACCTGCAGAGTTCAATAAAATCTAGAGAGGACCCTTCAGATAAATACCTTCTATCGTTCGTGTTTTCATACATAAAACAAGAGAGGCAATGTACGTATAACGTAACGACGAAATATGTTCGTGCAACCATTGTTGTAGTGGGAAGGCAACAAGTATTAAATATTGTGAGTGTGTGTTTGTAGCGTTAGGTTTCCATCGTACACTGCACATACACCTTACTGTCAGCTGTGGCCTGCCGGCTCTAGAGAATTTTTCCATATTGACTCATAAAGGGTACGATTTCTGAAGAAAAGTTATTTTACGTCAATTGTATTTTGATTTGCTGTAGAATTTGTCTGAAACATTTCTCATTCTAATAGGAACTGAGGGAGATATGCTTGTAAATGTGTATTGGTCTTCGTGTAAAATACCTGTTATTTCTGTCCGATTTTAATGAAACTTGAATTTTCGCGACAGATTTTGTAACTAAAATCAAATATCAGATTTCGTGAAACTCCATCCAGTGAGAGCCGAGTTGTTCCATGCAGACAGGCGATAAGACGGACGGACGGACGGACAGGCATGACGAAGCTAATGGTCGCCTTTCGCAATTTTGCGAACGCTTCTAAAAACTACAAACTCTACAAACAATGAGACATAAGAATGCAGGATGGAATGGCCTTTATTCGCATATGCGCTCAGGCACATTCCAAGCACGGTGTGTTCAGGTTACATAAACGGACATGCTCTACCGCGAGGTATGTCAGTCCTGCGTGAAAGCGTCTGCATCAGTCTACTACGTCTTCCTGCGTGACAGAGCAGCAACCTGTGATGCCTCTTGAATATTACACTCTGTTCCTGCAGTACTGACAGAGACTGTGTGCGTTATTTGTGTTTAGACACAGACTAAATTATATTGTTTGATATATGTGTTTCGTAAATGGAATTTTTGTTTGGTGTGGGAGTTAATGTTGAGTGGGGAGACAAATGGCAGAGGCTTGTGTCTTGCACAAAGCTCGTCATCATGTTGAGCTGAATAATCAAGTATAGAGTATAACCCACTCAGCGGTGTAGAACGATCTCAGTCAGTATCCAGTTTCGTAGTTTCTGAACAGCTGTAACAAGGGGTTTACAGTTGATTAAATCTTTGCAGTTACAGCAGTAGTTGTTCGAAGGTACAGAGGGATTGGGTCTGCTGCTGATGTGTAACCGGCATTATTGCAAACACGCAATATAAGCGGCTGGAAGATCTTCTTCTTCTAAGTTCGTCGCACGTCAGAACAACAGCTTCCGAATTTCACGTAATACGAATTCAGCATCGCACACCGACTCGACGCAGCGTGGCAGTTAACGACTATACATGGTAACCCGGAAAAGGAAATTACCGGCCTTGTGTTGACACTGACAGTTTAATGACGAAGTAATGATTCGTAATTTAGCTAGAGACACTGTGACTAATTTGGGTGACTGCGGTGGCGCAGTGGCGCAGTGGCGCAGTGGTTAAGCTGCTGTGCTACAAATACGAAGGTCGCTGGTTCGATCCAAGCTGGTGTCTTTGGAAATTTTCATTTACGTAAAATCCTTCCGATCGCACTATGGCCGTGGGGTCGACTCAGCATCTAACAGAAATTAGTACCAGGAGCATTTCCTAGGGCTAAAGGCAGTCGGTGCGTAAGGCTGACAATCTTACCACCATCCTGTGCCGTTGTCATGAAATCTGGGAACCTTAACTTCCTGGAACCCTCTTTGCCACTCCAGGCCTGTAACAGGACTGCTTGATCTTTACCTTTACTGTGACTAACTTATGCCCGGCTAAATATATGCGTTAAAAGTCTTTGTCACCACAAAATTCTGTGCTTGTTCCTATTCTGAAGAGGACGATCGTTTCACAACCCCAACCAACTAAAAATGCTGGTCGAATCGCTAGAAACCCTATGATATATTAGTCAGGTCTCAGGTTCAGACCTTGTTCTCATGACTCGGTATTGAGGTTTTCCGTGGTTCTCCCGAATCCATACAGGCAAATGACAGGATATAGTCTCAAATCTGTGAAACATTTTTATTAGAATTTTTTAAATTAATGGTAGAAGTTGATTCAAACGCTATATTGTGCAGTTATTTGCGTGTGCCAGCTAAAGTACGAAGTTTGTAGTGAACGGCCATAGACAGCAGCTGAGCTAGAAACACTGATTTAAGATTATCGCAAATTTATCGGCCAGTTCGTACAGATGTGGTCATTGTAATTACATTAGAACTGATGTTCTAACGTCGGTCAGTGTTAAAGGGTACCGTTCTGTGGGCTGTGACGACGTGTAGTTTGCAGATCAGTAATCAGGTTTCGGGGCGATATTCTGCCTCAGGGTAGAAGGATCTGTCCTAAAGACGTGGGAAGCAGGTTTCTTGAAAAGTGGGTGCCTGTGTACCAAATTACACCATGCCGCATTCCAGATGACCACGTTCTCTTGAACATATCTAAATCTATATACATATATTTATATCTATATCCATATCCATATGTATCTATATCTATAGGCGTAACTTGGCTAGTAACATTGGAGGGAGAGGGACAAGTTGCCCATAGATATTACTTACTTACTCCATCGTGCAGAGTCCTTCTTGAGAAGCTAGCTGGTTTGCAGCTAGTCAAGAAATTCCCCGCATTTCACGGAACCCGAAGATTCATTACCGCACTCACAAGCGTCCGCCACCTGTCCCTATCCTGGGCCAGCCCAATCCAGTCCACATACCCATATCCCACCTCCTGGAGATCCATCCTAATATTATCTACCCATCTACGCCTAGGTCTCCCCAGTGGTCTCTTTCCCTCCGGTTTCCCCAGCAAAACCCTATACGCCCCCCTCTCCTCCCCCATACGTGCCACATGCCCAGCCCATCTTAGGAACCTTAATTTACATAGTAGTCAAGTTGCAAAGATGGGAAAGATTTGTTTGAACGCATGTTTTTCATTTTTTCCGTCTTATACCACTCACATAAACTAAACTAACTAAACTCCATGGCCTTAGTCCGCACGCGAACTATACCGACAGAGCGGCCGCCGCCGGTCGGCGAAGTTAGTGCCAACTTTTGCGGATAGAGGGGTGTCACGTGGTCAGCGCA
>Ga0131853_10022225_pt1 | contig 11483 bp, 11 predicted proteins | sample TergutLab28metaG_FD_92764 | JGI IMG/M metagenome (GOLD analysis project Ga0131853, IMG submission 92764) | Labiotermes labralis P1 segment gut microbial communities from Petit-Saut dam, French Guiana - Lab288 P1 (version 2) (version 2) | ecosystem: Host-associated > Arthropoda: Insects >...
AAATGTGTATATATATATATATATATATATATATATATATATATATATATATATACATATATTCTGTGTGTGTGGGCCGGGTAGCTCAGTCGGTATAGCGACTGACTACGGTCTGGACCGGCTCCGAGGCAAACCCAAATTCCTGCACAACGGGTACCTGGTCTTTCCCGAGGGTAAAGCGGCCGGCGCGTGGTGCTGACTACCCACTTCCTTCTAGTGCCGCGTTGCGAATGGGTTGGAACTATAAATCTCTGCTTGTAGACCTAGAAGCGTGTCATGGGCTGATCCTTATCGTTTATATACAGAACGTCCAATTTAAGCGTTGGAAATTAGTAATTGAACATTTAATTTTCCTATCTCAGTAATTAACCAACTTGATGCACAAAGTTTTTGTTTTACAATAAGTTTATTTCATGCCTCTACATGTTTCGAGCACATGTGCTCATCATCAGGAGGTCAAAATTGTATTATACAGCCTCTGGTATCATCACACCTATAGGTGGCCGTCCAGTGCACAGGTTGAGAGAGGACTGGTTGGAATGCTTATAATAAACTTATTGTAAAATTTTGTGCATCAAGTTGGTTAAATACTCAGATAAATATACCGAGATGCACGGTCAGCAAAACATGAAAATTTAATTTTCCGTCTGTGTACCCTGTGTCGACAGTACGTAGTTGTGAATATTTAGGCGAGTTGTACAGTACAACGCACTGTTCCAGAAAGTATGTTGAAATATTCTGATGACGTTTTAAGAAGCGTTTTTTTGCTTTGACTTTTAATGTAATTTATTTCAGCATAACTTTATTCCTTTACATATTGCCGTTCTTTTGAATTGTACATAAAAATTAGTTCCTACTTCATAGAAGACGTTTCATCTTCATTACAAAGACTAGGTCTTTATCTCAGCAATTAACCAACTTGATGCACAAAATTTTTGTTTTACAATAAGTTTATTTCTTGCCTGTACGTGTTTCGAGCACATGTGCTTGAAACATGTAGAGGCAAGAAATAAACTTATTGTAAAACAAAAATTTGGTGCATCAAGTTGGTTAATTACTGAGATGCACAGTCAGCAAAACGTCAAAAAAAAAAGACTAGGTCGTTACTGCTGTTTAGCGAATAATCGGTGTTTGCTGTCATAATTGGCTTCAGATAGTTAAAACAGTGGTTACTACGAGTAGACCTACTATGTGATTTAAGGTAACAAACGTGTATTTTGCCCGCAGAACAAATAAAATTCTAAATACAATACCCAACCAAGCGATGGAATTAAAATCATCGTCGAGAAGAGGTTTGGTAGTCCGAAGAAAAGCTGGAGAGTGTAGCTACACCTGGGGGTTTACAGTAGGTCGTAATTAGCCTAATCCTCGAGGCGCAGTTGCTGCAGGGTTCCATGTTGACTTCCCATGTTTTGTAATAAAAGAAGTATAACCGAAGTTGAACTTCTATTTCAATCCCCCCCCCTTCATATCATATTTGCAGCTCTTCCCACCCTTCCTCCCTAACCTTCCATTTCCTCTCCTATCCCCTCTTTATTTCTGTTCCCTCCACTCCCTTATACTTTTCTCTTATCCTCCCTTTGATCCTGTAAAAATACGGGATATGCGGCAGGGACCCAGACTGCATAAAACTGGCTTTGATAATTACATTGTTAATGATAATGATAAAGTGCCTACTGACCCCATAGCAGGTTGGCTTGGTATTATACGCCTTATCCTGTCCGAATTTGGTGACGCACAAATATTTGTTCAATCCCCAGCGTGAGACCAAATTATGGTTCTGTATTTTCCTTTCTGATTTTACTGTTAAATCGCAGAAAAGACGTTTCGTAACAAGTCTTCCAGGAATATGTGAATGTATTATGGCAGTTGTAATACAATTAAAAATATGGCGACCGTGCGAGTGTTTTCCTTGGCTATGGATTTGATGTCGTTGTTACTAATGAGCCTGCGGAGTCAGACATGCGTAATTTGGTGTGGAGATGGGGAGAGGAAACACAAACACACGTTGAGCATGAATTATTTTTCGCGCTTCAATGTTTACAACACGGAAACGGTGCAGACCTTTGATGTTACAGCCAATAAATTTAACGTGTACAGAATACCTAATGAGGTAAAAACTTATTCACACAAAAATGTGCAGATAAACAAAATAATAATTGTAGTAGGGATTTTGTAGCGAAAGTTAGCCGCTCAACAGGCAAATCGGCTTCATGAGTTCTGTTCAGAATTTCACATTATTTCCTACCTTCTTGCTTAATTTATTTTTTCTTTCTTTCTCGATTCGTTTCTAATGTATTGCTGGGATTATTTTCTTTTCCATCTTTCTTTATTTTTATTCACTTCCTTCTTGTTCGCCCTTTCCTTTCTGTGTTTTTTTTAAATCCATGTTGTAATTTAATGTGTTGCTTATTGATTGTATCTACTTACGTCATAAACATCTCCCGTCTGACGCATTTACAGCTACTTGGCACAGTCCGATCGACACGCGTTCAGGTACTGTGATCGGTGTCAAAAGGCTAAACTCTGTCGCAGTTTGAGAAAGAGTGAAATATAGAGTAAAACGTTACGAACTAAGAAACCGGCGAAAAACTTCCTTAGTTCATTCACGGGTTTCCAAATTCTGGAACCACTCGTCTAGGGGAAGGGATATTGTCAACATGTCAGGGTAGGCCCAAACACGTTAGGTTTCGGCTTGTAAATTTACCACACGGAACATCCAATCCGTAACAAATTTCTTTTTAAATATCTGCCCGATTTTTTCATCCATTTTTCTGTTTTCACGAAAGTATATCTGTTTTAAATGACGATACAAAGTTAACACCGAGCTGTAAAACTCTTTCTATTTCTCCCAAGAAGATGGAGGATACATCTCCAATATTAACAAAACTTAACTATGAACAGCCATTTGAATAGAGCATATAGTCTATATTTCACGCACATGCAGGCCTGAATGTGTTTTCACGCTTTTTGTATGTGTACATCCGAATATGGGGACCGCGGTAGCACAGTGGTTAAGGTGCTGTGCTACAAATCGGAAGGTCGCTGGTTCGATTCCAGTTGGTGTCAGTGGATTTTTCATTGACATAAAATCCTTCCCATCGCACTATGGCCCTGGGGTCGACTCAGCCTCTAACAGAAATGAGTACCAGAAGTATTTCCTGGGGGTAAAGGCGGCCGGTGCGTAAGGCTGACAACTTACCACCATCCTGTGCCGTTGTCACGAAATCTGGGAACCTTAACTTCCTGGAGCCCTCTGGGACTCTCCAGGCTTGTAATGCGACTGCTTTATCTTTACCTTTACATGCGAATATAGTCCTGTTTTAATATACATATACATTTGTACCTCTGCATACGCCATGCTGTGGTGATAAAGAGTGAAATTAAGGTTTTATTCGAATGATTGTTTTGATGAACACGAGAAATTGAAACCAGGATTGCAATGGAAAAAACAACATTCAGCAAGAAGAAGACTTTTCACCAGTAAATTGGACTTAAATTTAAGGGAGAAGTTATAAAAATGCTAAATTTGGAGCAAAGCTTTTTATGGTGCTGAAAATTGGACACTTCGGAAAGTAGATCTGGAATACCTGGAAAGTTTTGAAATGTGGTGATGGAGAAGAATGGAGAAGATTAGTTGGGCCAGTTGTGTGGGATGTGAAGTGTTACAGACGGTATAGGAGGAGAGGAATATCCTACAAAGAATAAGAAGATGGAAAGCTGAAAGGATTGGTCACTACCTGTGTAGGAACTGCCTTCTAAAACGCGTTATTGGAGAAGATAAAGGGAAAGATATAAGTGACGGTAAGAAGAGGAAGAAGACGTACTGAGCTACTAGATGACATAAAAAAAGAGAGAGAATACTGTAAATTGAAAGAGGAAACACTAGATCACACTCTGTGGAGAACTCTCTTTGTAAGGCGCTGTGGACCTGTCTTAGCCAGACAGCAGAATGAATGATGACATGCATTGGTGTTGCTTAGCTTTCACGTTTCAGCAGGTAAGCAGTTAATTTTTATAGGCATGGTATCCAGAAGAATTCGATTTTAAATATCGAAAAATTCACTTCATTACTTGCATGAATCGGAATTTGGATCCTCCCCTGAGTTAGTACAATTCAGTCCACACTCTAACATTTCATGTTTTATAGACTTGTTGTATCATTGTCTTCCTGTCTCAATTACGCTTCTCAGGCTGACCTCTCATGTCAAAAATTTCAGCGAAATTGTATTTATTCTATGTCCATTATGTGTGCCACATTCCTCGCCCATCTCCTCATCTGTGATTTCATCACCCTATAATGAAAGAATAATACAACTTATGACGATCTTCATTATGCAGTTATTTTTGAGAGATCAATTACTGAAGAGTTTCTCTCTTCTTCAAATCGCTTAGGCCAACCCAACCCACTATTCAATAGCTACCTGAATTCTTTCCCAGGGGTCACTGGCCGGTGTGTGAAGTGAACTTCATGCCTCCTTCTAGTGCCGACGTTCAGGATCAGTGGAGCTATAAATTTATTCCCCCTCTACTCCTTTTGTGTCACGCACAAGGACAACTTCACCCTTACTTTTTACCCAACACTTGTGTTCAAATATTCTGCTGATAGTCTATTCTCAAACACGGCCAGGTTATCTCAGTGTAATAACCGGCATACTGGTTGGACAACAGGTGACTCGGGGGTCAATTACCATCGCGTTCAGAGATTTTTCTTTAAGCTTTGTTCATATCTGTATTGGAGACCACACAGCGTCATATAAAATGAACACTGGGGCTTTCTTCTTGGGAATACGGCAGCCGGAACGGTGAAGCTGTATGCTCATCTCCCTCCGAGAGCGGAGATGAAAATACGTAGACTTGCACTATTATCTGTGTCTTCGTGGTATGATGCTTGGTTAAGAACTGAAGTACTTTACCTTTCACAGTTTTCCCATGTTTCGCAAACCAATGTTCTTTCTTTACTCCACATTAAAATTAATACAAAATTTGAGTTTGAGGTATCCGGAAAATCGTTATTCATAGGATGTTTGTTTAGTAATACGCTGAATAAGCTTTATATATATATATACAGGGTTATTCGAAATGATTGTCGGGGTTTTAACAACTTGTCATACACAATACACTTGAGATAGGAGTATATGTATTTTTTATTTAATAGAACAACAGCGGCTCCAGGTCTAGAAAACAGAGATTAACGGCTGTGGGGACCCGTTGCGCTGACCACGTGACACACCCTCTATCCGCAAAAGTTGGCACTAACTTCGCCGACCGGCGGCGGCCGCTCTGTCGGTATAGTTCGCGTGCGGACTAAGGCCACGGAGTTTAGTTTGGAGAACAACATTCCAAGTTTTTGTTACATACTTTACAGGTGTATCCCGGAACTGAAGGTACGAATCAGAACCGCCATTGAAACCATCACCATTGACAGGCTACAAACAGTTTGGAACGAACTCGATTATCGTGTTGATGTTTGTAGAATCACAAAGGGTGCACATATAGAGCATCTGTAAGGTATGCAACAAAATCTTGGAGTGTTGTTCTATTAAATAAAAACACATAATCCTATCCAAAGAGTACTGTGTATGACAAGTTGTTAAATCCCCGACAATCATTTCGAATAACCCTATATATATATATATATATATATATATATATATATATATATATATGTAAGGGAGGTAGAATATAATCGTACATTTAAATAGCCCAATTGATTTTTGTTTCCTAAATAGACCATGGTGACTGTTGAAACAAACACACTTAAAAAGAGGTTCATAAATTCTGGCTCAGTGCGCTGGCAATAGAGAAATACTACTCAGTGGTTATTTCTCCTCCGCTCCTACCGACGCTGTTCTAATGCCCCTTACCCGCCTACGTACAGTCACGTAATATGCAAAGTATAAAATACTCCCACGTATTATGTACGTGTGTATTATTATATTCACTTATAGTATTAATTATTCTTATTTTTTGGCTCCTGTCGAGAGAGACGTACAGAGGGAGAAGAGAATGAACATTACTGTTCACACATAAACTCACAGGCATTTCCCATTACTTGGCCTTAATTTTTCAACCTACGTAGAAGAAGAGAACATTTTTTTAATATAGTCTTGAAAACTAATGTTAGGAAACTGGGTTAGTTCCGGCTTGGCTTTTATTGTTTGTGACGTCATTGTAGTAACGTGTGTTACAAAGAGACATGATCTCTTGCAGTTTTGAAGACAATTAGAATTTAACAGTAACTCATATTTGCATTGCATTTGGAATCGGAGTTACATGGCTTCACTCATTCAACCGATCGTATACCTTTATCATGTTCATACTTTTTTAAGTGTAATTTCTACATTAAAACCTACGCTTCCTAAAGGCGCAACGTCGCGCACAGAAAGCGCACAAACTGAAGCATTGCCTACTGCATTTCAGCAACCATTGTGCCACTTACATCATTTTTGCTCTCAACAAATATTTGAAACGTTTCTATAGTAACTCCATCGATCGGTCGGCATTGTGGTGACTCAGCATTACTAAGCGGCACCTGCGCTTCATTTGTTTTGAAAAAGATATAACACCCTGAAAAATATAACACAATTGTTATGCACTATACATATTTAATTTTGAACGAGTAAAAAATGTAGGCCCATTTTTAAAACGAAATACTCTTTCATTGTGTACTACAAAATGAAATCTTTTGGTCATTACGTGTTTATGCTGTGAAAACTTTGTGTGGTACTGTAAGGTACGTTGTATTGTTACCATATTTTCTATGTCTTTTTTGACAGTTTTCAACATATATCTAATTTTCTCCACAAAGAGACAGGTTACTGATTTGTCATTAACGTTTTACAGCGGTAAATTCTGTTGGAGGAACTGGAACCAGTGCTGTTGTCTCTCTTGTTCTGTGAAACAAATATTGTTCGTACTAAATAAAAATCCAACTAGATGCAACAGTATGCAGTCTGGTTCATTTTACTGCAAAGTCACTCTACATGTTTCGGGCGTTACCGTACCCATCATCAGGATACTAAAAACTTCAACCTCAGCCTCCGGAACAGGTCATAATATCGGTACAGCTAATTCCCTCCAACGTGGCCAGGTCCCGACTATCTTAATGATGGTCAAGTGTTCATTACAACTATGCAGTGTTCTTATCGTTTGTGATTTGTGGTCTGGGTTTGAGTTTTAACGACGTACTTTGGCCATAATGCTGATTGAAGGTAGACTTACAAAATAGTAGAAAATAAATGATGAGTAGTTACGTAGATAAAAGTCTGAAGAAGGCCGTAATCTGTATGCCGGTAGATTCACAAGGGGGCCACAAGATATTTCCCTGAGGACAGAATGTAGCCTGGTCTAGGATGAGACCACGTGCACGTACAAGTCTAGAGCACTCTAATCTACACCGTCCTCCTTTCCCTTGTCGTGTAGAATTTTTATACCCATCTTAACTGCACGTCTCCTATCCAAAACGTGAAAAGATTAAAATCGAGAAAACTGTAAATTTATCTTTTGTTTGCTTTTACGCGAAACTTGATAATTCACCCTAAGGACAGAACGTACTTCGAGGATGCAGACAGAGTACTGAGGAAAATGCGAGGCATAAGACACCAGCGACCTGGAACAGAGAAGCATCTATATTGGGGGGCGTCATTATTGTTTCTCTCTGCTACTTATTATAAGGATGATTAAATCATGAAGTTTGAGATGGATGAAGCATGTAGTACTGATAACAGAGATAAGGGGTATATAGCTCTGGCCAGAAAACGTGTAGGAAAAAGACTAGGCGTAAGTGGGAAGACAATATTAAAACGAATCATATCGGACAGGGTTGCGAGTGTGTAGATTGGAATTTACTGGGTCAGGATAATGTGCTGTAGCGGACGTCTGTGAACATGAAACTTCGATCTGTACGTGGTGTACTATTGCAATGTCTCATTGATTCTGCTCTAATCTAATTCTCTTTCGCCTGCAGAATCTAGTTTAGACTACCCACAGCAGAAAGCTGTCAAATAATTTGCCGTATAAGCACGGCGTAACTGTAATGGGTGTTCATGAATGTGTCCCGGCAGTTCATTATCTCCAGCAGTACGAAGTGTAATGTGGTCATGCAGCAATACGTAAACATTATACATACTGTGCAGACAGGCGTGCAGAGTAGCACTGCGAGTGTCATTTAGAATATTATATAGACTGAGGAAGAAGAAAGAATGGTGCGAGATGTGAGGTTCACACAGCGGTAAAGGTAAGGTAAAGCAGTCCCATTACAGGCCTGGACAGGCCCAGAGGGTTCCAGGTAGTTAAGGTTCCCAGATTTCGTGACAACGGCACAGGATGGTGGTAGGTTGTCAGCCTTACGCACCGGCTGCCTTTACCCCCAGGAAATACTCCTGGTACTCATTTTTGTTAGAGGCTGAGTCGACCCCAGAGCCATAGTGCGATCGGAAGGATTTTATGTCAATGAAAAATCCACTGACACCAGCTGGGATCGAACCAGCGATCTTCCGATTTGTAGCACAGCACCTTAACCACTGCCACGCAGCGGTATCCACGAAAATTCAAGTCTTCTGGGATGTTGGGCAGTGTCGGTTGGTAGTTACAGACGTTTCGAAGGATTTTATTGCCTCTATCTTCACAGTAAAGCAGTCCAAAAAGAATTACTCTTCTTGGAATGTGTGAAGTCGGTAAATATTTATAAAAGACGCGCTGTGATATTACAAAAAGCTTCAATCGTAAAGGAAGAATGGCTTATTGTTACGGTTTTCTGGGCTATGATATACCGTAGTTTGGGAGGTGCAAACACAGGGACCAATATTCGAATCTCTACCGTCGTGAACTCTCGTTTGTGTGTGAAGATAGCTTATTGCACAGCCTGTACTGGGCGACATTAAGGTTCCTATTACTGCACTTCATCGACTATAAATCAATTAATTTCCCCTAACATCTCATTTACGATTTTTTCCGAATTGCAGCATATACACAGTTGCATTTCTTTTAACAGGACTGCACATGCATAAAAGTCTGTCGTTGATCAATTTAGCGAGCGTAACAATAGCGAATATTTTGCTCCAGTTGTGTTCTATACACTATAAGGACTTTTTGAAATTTTGATTTACTTTCACAATATTATGAATGCAAACTTCTATTAACAACCCCTTTTTTTTATTATTTCAATGTTCTTTTATATTCACATTTCTGCCTGGCGTTTTCTTTGCATATTTTGTTCCTTTTCCGCCATGACTTCAATGTCGTCTTCCTTATGTAACAACAAAATTTTTGTTCTCGCAGCGTCTAACTTTGTATTATGTAGGCACATGCATTTCACGCTCGAAGTTTTCCTGAATAATACAGCTGTAAAAACAAAATTGATTGCCTTTTTTGCAGCGTGTTTTAGACAATATTTGTTCTTTCCAAAAATATTTTTGCATGTATTTACTTAACCCTTACCCTGCTAACGTGGAGAATATGGTGAGCTCCTAATAATACCAGCAGATGACAGATGGGATTTAACTCGGCGTTTATAGGGTGAATGACCCTAATGATTGAAGACGGTACATCCGTGTAATGAAAACCAACTTGATACAAAATTTATCTTCAGTTTATTTCGTCAATCAACCTCTACATGTTTCGGGCATATTTGTAGCCCATCATCAGGAGATATACAAAATTTTCATGGGAACTAGTAGGGGTTTACAGAGCTCCAAACGAGGACATGCGAGTTATAGAAAGATTAGCAGCCCGGACTGGGTTTACAGGAAACTCTACTAAGTGTAGCATCATTTGGGGTGACTTAAACTTACCTTACGCTGACTGGAATGGAAACGCGGGTGGAAATAGTGGAACTCAGGCACTTATAAATAGTATGGTATGGGAAAACAGTTACAGTCAGGTAATAGACGGCCCAACCAGAGGGGAAGCTCTTCTGGACGTCTACTTGGTCCGACCGGAAAGTTCAGTCACTTCTAGCGGTATAGTACAGGGGGTCAGTGATCATCTTGCAGTGATTCTGGAAGAGGAATGGGAGGACACATGCACTGAACCCCAGGTAGAAAAGGTTGTCCCGGTTTACAACAAAACAGATGCCTCACGCTTACAAACCTTCCTCCGCGATAAATTTGTAGTTTGGGCAAGCAACGGCAGCAACGTGGAGGAGATATGGAATAATATAAAAAATATAGTATACGAGAGTATAGAACGTTTTGTACCTCACAAAACACTTAGAAAAAATTCGGACCCCGAATATTACAACAAGGAGATTAAACGATTAAAATCAAAGGTCAGAAAAGAATATAATAGAAGACAATTAGGAGTACACTGTACAGAGAAACTGAAACAACTATCCAAGCAGCTACTTGCACAGGAGGCATTCTTAAAATCAATACTAAGCAAAGAGGGTAAATGTTGGTCTGATTTCTACAAATACGTAAAAAGGCGTAAAGGAAATAAGGAAAATGTTCCCGCCATCAAGGACTGTAACGGACGGATCATTACAGACGCGATAGAAAAGGCCAATACGTTTAACTCCTATTATTTGACAGTATTCAGCAGCTAGGGCAATATTCTTCATATACAGGGTGAAAAAACAGATGATCCATTCACCGCTGATATTAAAACAATTAGGAGAAGGATTAAAGCGATAGGGAAAACAAATCAGTAGGACCAGACCGGGTCTCTGGAGAAATTCTTAAACTGGGTGGGGAAGCCATGATTCCGTACCTTGAACGACTACTAGACATAACAATGAATAATGGTACACTGCCAGATGACTGGAAGAGAGCCACGGTGATTCCTATTCACAAGGGGGCGATCGGTCATTAGTCACGAATTATAGACCGGCTAGTTTAAACTCGGTAGTTTGCAAGCAAATGGAACACGTTATAACTTCATATCTAAGGCAAGTGTGGGATAAGAATGATTGGCTGTACGAGGATCAACAAGGATTCAGACCGGGATATTCCTTTTAAAGTCAAGTAATCGCGGTATGCCAGGACATTGCGGACTCTCTGGATAACGGAGAAAAGATTGACGCTATTAAAGTTGACTTTTCGAAAGCTTTTGATTTAGTTCCGCATGGTCGGTTACTAACTAAAATTGCAAACTCGGGCGTAGATTCTAGGGTAGTGGTATGGATAAGGGAATTCCTTTTAGGTCGCACGCAGAGAGTCAGGGTGGGAGGGCAACTGTCTGCAGAAGTTAGAGTGATGTCAGGTGTATCGCAAGGAAGCGTATTAGGCCCTCTTCTGTTCCTAGCCTACGTGAAAGATATTTGGAGGAATATGGAATCAACTATTAGATTTTTGTTGATGACTGTGTAATTTACAGAACAATTATAAATAATGCAGACATGGAAAAATCGCAGAAGGACATGGACAGGCTGGGGGAGTGGGCGGTTGAAAATGCGATGAAAATAAATCCAAGTAAAAGTAAGGCAATTCGCTTCACGAGAGCTAGGGTAAAGGATCCACTAAATTATTCGTTAATGGGCACAT
>Ga0131853_10022226_pt1 | contig 11483 bp, 11 predicted proteins | sample TergutLab28metaG_FD_92764 | JGI IMG/M metagenome (GOLD analysis project Ga0131853, IMG submission 92764) | Labiotermes labralis P1 segment gut microbial communities from Petit-Saut dam, French Guiana - Lab288 P1 (version 2) (version 2) | ecosystem: Host-associated > Arthropoda: Insects >...
AAGCCCTAACATGTTCAGCACATCCTCACAAACCCCTAACATGTTAAGCACATCCCCACAAACCCCTAACATGTTCAGCACATCCCCAAAAACCCCTAACATGTTCAGCACATCCCCAAAAACCCCTAACATGTTCAGCACATCCCCACTAAGCCCTAACATGTTCAGCACATCCCCACTAAACTCTAACATGTTCAGCACATCCCCACTAAACCCTAACATGTTCAGCACACCCCCACAAACCCCTAACATGCTCAGCACATCCCCACTAAGCCCTAACATGTTCAGCACACCTCCAATCCCACCCCTGCTCAACCCAGAAAGCATGTGGTGACTTTAAGAACAAGAATTTTTAACCAAAATTAATTAACTTCATCTCAAAAACTACATGTAACAAAAATCAAAGAGAAACTCTCACATTACAAAATAAAAAAATAATAACACAAACCGGTTGTTTCCACATGCAGTCCAGTCCACACTGTCAGTCAAAAGTGTGTAAAAATGTACATTCTGTAGCATCGCGCAGCAATATGCCTTGCACATGCACTAGCACTTTGTAACTGTGTTTGTAGTTCTGATCAAAAAAAACGTTAATTAATTTATGGTGATTACCAAGATCATATCAAATTTCTGCCAAGAGTTCCCTTAATTAACAGAGCATAAAAGCATAACTATAAGTATTACTATAAGTATTCAGAAGTCAAAAGCGGACCATCATGCACGAAAATGTTGGGAACCATGGCACTAAACATGGCTTTTTATTCTTGACCATTAATCATTCTTCCTGCTATCGGTACTGAAATCATTATGATTATGATAACATCACCAGTCATGATCATCACCTCTACTACAGTCATCACAACTGTCATCCTGCAGCATAATTTTCTATCTTTGCCCTCACTTCTCACTATTTTGCAGCACGCACGTAAGATGTTCAACGTAACACTGGCAACTGTAACCATGTTCATAAATCACTTGTGTTAGATCAAAGTTTGATGCAAAACAGCCTGCTCGGACATATAATCAAATATTTTGGGGGGGAATTTCACACCGTGCTAAGGACTACCACTCTAAACATACACTCACTCACTCCTTGATTCATGTGACAGTTACATTCTCCATGCACACCCCCCCCCCCCAAGCAAAAAATTGCACAGGGTGAGATCACAAACAGGGAAACTTATTTACCTGTAATCATCAGTGTCTCTCTTACGCTCTTAAGGTCAATTCAGGCTACAATGTGTGCAGCAAGTAACAATGCAACATCAAAGGCATGTTACAATGCAACTTTATGTGCATACCCACCAAGTCACTGACTTCTTAAATCCAAACTAAATGAAACACAAAAGGTTACCTTTAACATCACCATAAGGGAAAAATATGCCGCAACTTATGGTGTGACCCCACTTCCCCACCTGGATCAAATGATATAGATTAGTGAACTGCATATTGATCACAAGTGCATTAGTCTCGACACTTTCGTATCCACTTCCCAGAACTTAAAAAGTGATGCAGAGTGAGAATCCAGTACCTTGATGGAGTGCGTCTGGCAGTGGGCTGCCACCACATGTCCATCGTACTTGCTCGAGGGTGCCAGGTCTAGGCAAATGTTGTTCGAATATGCCATTGGCGAGAAGCAGAACACCAGCTTGCTTGTTAACTCAACACACTCGGGCACATCGTCTGGTGCAAACAACGCAAAACAGCTGGGACCTACATGACAAAACAACCACTTTTTTTTACAAACCAGTCATATTCTGCAGAGTAAGCCCTCTCTTTCCGTAGAAGCTGTAAAACTAGTACAAAATATCAAAGAATTAAATCCTCTGCGATGTGGCACTGTGTCATTGGGCAAGTAGTTCCTGGCACGTAAAAAGATTGCAGTGCAGACATCTTCAGGGTCAAGCAGTATAATCCTTCTTCAATAACACCACTGTGAGAACCTCCATAAAATACTAGATTACAATTTATTGTGATGTGATGCCTCACAGTTTGGTCAATGCATACCAAAATTTCACAGAAACTTGCTGCCCTGAACTTCAGGGTGGAAGTGTGAGCCAACAGATAGAGATGGTACAAGATATAAGAAAGGAAGAATGAAGAATGGGGATATCAGCAATATGACAGGGACCTGCAACCATTATTAACATATGTTTTGTCCATCAGAAAAAATAAAGAAATACTGAAAATAACAGGAAGGAAATGGAAAAAAAGGACCAGTATGAAACAGGAAGATAAAGAGGAAAAAAAGAAAATACAAATGACCTAAAGAAGACAAGTAAGAGAACAATGGTGGTGGCAGATCTGTGGCATGAAGATACCTGACCGTCAGTACCTACTTACCAAACCATCCCACAAGAATGCAGTCTTAGTATTCAACAGTGTTTGAACTTCAGAACTCACAATACAATGTAAACTCCAATAATTCTCCAAAAGAGAAAACAAATCCAATATCTCACTTCTTCTCATTAAGTTTTTACAGCCCAGATCCAATGTATAACTTAGTATTAAGGGATCAACCATGTCATATGCTCCAACACTGTGTGGGGAATTGGTTGGTAGATGATGTATATCAATTGAAAATGTATAACAAAGAAGAAAAGAAGAATAAGCAGTAGACAAATTAGGTGACCAGTCAACATGATACACATCCAAGGGTGAATGGTCAATAAGATGCACACCAAAGTTACTAAAACCGGTGACAAATCAGTAAGACATATGACCACCTTACTCATCTGATATGACCAGCAGCTGTTATACCCAAATTACTCTGTTGAAGCACAGCAGTATTTTTGTCATTTCATGTTAAGATTCTAAAGTCTAGTGCCAGCTTCACTTGCTGTCTCACACACTGACACAAAACATACCTGCTTCATAAAGAGTTTTGACTTGTTGTGATGTAAGTGCCTCATGGAAGAGACACACAAGTCCAATCTGCCCCCTAAGACTAGAGGGTGTTCCCCAGATGGTGTCTTGCATACCAGCAGGTACGCTTTTAATGTTGGGGTCAAGCGGTGCAGAACTACGCAGTGGCAACGTAAAGTAGTTCGGCACTTGATTTATGAGTGCTGGCAGCAGACCGCGGTCCAACATGCCACCAGGAAGGAATCCTCCCCGATCACCTGACTTGCCATCCATAGTGGCACTACTGGAGCTACTATGTCTCTGTACCACAGAACCAATTGTACAGACTGTAAACGGCTGCAACAGAAGAATGTATCAGGGTAAATGAATATACACCTCGTGAGCTGGTATAGTGACTACACTATATGATAGACAACCACGATATTGTGGTTCAATTAATGGTAGGGGCTGTGGGATAAACATTTTGGGCTGTTTGTATTCCATCAGTAAATCAAACAAAATCAAAAATCAAACAACTTTTCAAAAACACAAACATTGAGACCCGCAACCAGTTTCTTTACTGGTAACAACTAAACATGCCCTGTTTAAATTTTAAATTGACAAGCTTCTTGGTCTGATGTGTGACTGAACCACTTAATGTATTTACAACCCACTTTAATACTTAGAAACCCTGAATTCTGCCCACACGGTACATTTATGTGTTCTGCATCACTGTCACAATGAACAGCGATTATCTCCCCAACAGCATTAACTGGCTGGTGTTTGTAGTGAAACAGCAGAATTTTCTGTGAAGCAGGAACTGAATATAATACATTATTTAACAAATGATCGCTAACTGGCAACTTACATCTGTCATGGCAGAAGACTTCACGCCAGCCCCCAGCCTCTGTGTTCCATCTATATACACCGTCAACTGGTTCTGTCCGAACGGTCTCCTTAAAGCCAAACAAATGAGGGAGACTTGAGATGCTCAAAGACGTTGCACCGAAAATTACCGTCTTCTGGGAAGAGGGGCCATAAATTACTCAATTATTACACCAACCACTGCACATATATAAAAATTATAAAATTTACACATTAAAACATTAAAAACACTCCGACATGTTTCAGTCCTAAGACCATCATCAGGGAGCTATATATTCCCTGCTAAAGTCGCACTAGAAATAGTCAAAGATTAATTCCGCTGTACAAGTTGGGTGTTGTGGCAGCATGCTGTGTTGTGTAATGTTATGTTGCGAAGAGTGCCCTGCTACGGTTGTGCATTCTGTGCTTCGTTGCGTGCGTATCACACAACGAAGCACAGGATCCACAACTGTAGCAGGGCACTCTTTGCAACATAACATTACACAACACAGCATGCTGCCACAACACCCAACTTGTACAACGAAATTAATCTGTGACTATTTCTAGTGTGACTTTAGCAAGGAATATATAGCTCCCTATTGATGGTCTCAGGACCGAAACATGTCGGAGCGTTTTTAATGTTTTAATATGTAAATTTTATGAATTTTATATATGTGCAGTGGTTGGTGTAATAACTGAGTAACTCGACAACATGCACGGTGTAACAATGAAAATAGGGACCATAAAGTTTAGAAATTGGTGCCTCAACATTCTGACCTCAATATACAGCATCCAGATCAGCGCACAGCAACGTTTAATTGTACAGGGACCATTCCAGAATGACAGGCTTGCTACTGTTAGGAATGTACAGTTCTTTTTAGCACAAACAGACTTGCTTTTATAACATTACGGCTATGATACACGTGCATTAATCATTACTACAACACAATTAAAATTGAAATATTAAAGCAGATGGTGGAGCTTATTACTCTATATTTTTCTCATTCTTCTCATCTTACAGTTTCCCATACAGGATGTTCTCATGCAATTTACACAAAGCCTGTCACAATTTATAAACAGTGATTACTAGATTTAACTATAAATACAAAGTTAAAAAATTCACCCAAAAATTGCTGTACATTTTTTTCGGACAAGCATAATGTGAGAGAAGACAGATACAATCTGGCAGGGAACAGGCTGCTCGTCACTGATCCAGGTTCCATATTAAGAACATTACATTTCAGAAACAGTGGGTGTAACAGAAGGAGCAAGTCTCAGTCAGTGGACTCTTGATAACTACAACAATGAATAACGTCCACACAGTGGGACTAAACAAGAGTCAGCTTCATCAACAGGGCATTCAAAAATAAAAAGCACAACACTGTTGAACAGCGAATATCATCAAAAGTATTTGGTACTCCCAGTTACTGTTTGACTGATCTGTCCCGAAGTCATACTCTGCTCTGAACACAACAGACTTTAACACAAGACAGTAAATGTACATATAAAGTAACAATGAGATAAGTCCACGCAACCACTGTTGCAGTGGAAATGCACTAAGTATTACATATTCCAAGCATGTTCCTGTAGCCTTAGATTTCCAGGATGCAATGCACATGTACCATATTGTTATCTGCAGCCTGTCCAGCTCTACTATATTTTTCCAAGTTACCTCATAAATTTAACGGTTTTCAAAAAGCATTATTGAACGTAAAATGTGCATATGGATTGTCTCTAAAAGTTTTGTCTGAAACATTTCTCATTCTAAGAAGAACTGAGCGAGATAGGATCATAAATGTATTGTGGTCATCACGTGAAGTACCATTAGCTGTGTCAGATTTTAATGAAACTCGAAAACTCTTGACAGATTTTCAAAAAATATTCAAATATCAAATTTCTTTGAATTCTGTCCAGTGGGAGCCAAGTTGTTGCGTGCAGACGGACAAAAGGAGGAGCGACAACAGACAGACAGACAAAGACACACAACACACACACCCACACACACACACACCCACTCATACATACACACACCACACACACACACACACACACACATGAAGACAGTGATAGTCACTTTTCATAATTTTGCAAACACACCTAACAATGCAGTGTTCATTAAAAATCATGAAAAAAAACTGCAAATGCCATACTTAACCAAATAAAAGCCAAGAATCTTTTCCTCACTTTTCATATGAAATAAGGGAAGTCATCATACAACTGCACATAAAATCAAAACACAGCTGTGAGAAACAAAATCTCAAGATCCTCAGCATGTCATTTAACAATGCAGGTAACTGCTAAGATTATTAATGCCCAGTAAAAACTCTCACTCAACTCTTAGCTTGTAAGGACATTATTACATATCAGAAGGGTGATAGTTACTGACTGAGAACAGAGGGGTAGCTTGCACTTATTCCCAGTTTACAGCATTTTTTAAAGATGGACATGAGAGAGAGAGCCCTGGGCCTGGGCCAGGCGTGCCAACTCTGTCAACCGTTACCTTGCAGCCATGTGGCCAATATCAACACAGTGCCATTGCCCATCCACGAGAGGGAAATCTGTGACGGATGCAGACAGGAATTCCTTCTTTGTGCTAATGCCAACAACAAGGGCTCCATCAGGTCGGAAGAAAGCTTCGAGTCCCATTCCCAAACTTGTCTGCAGACTACACAAACAACAGAGATTCATTTCTGTGGTACAGACAGATGGACACAACCTTTGCCTGCGCACCACTCTGGCAAAAAAAACCACGTAATTAAAAAAAAACTTCCACGTGCCAATAATAAGCCAACAATAACATGATATATACCAGTAGTTTGGAAAACTCTCAGTTTGTTTTAACTTAAAGAAGAAAAACGGTTCTCTGCAGGTTAACTGCTTCCATAGTAAGTAGGTCTCTGTCACAAAACCATGGTGCATCCTCAGGTTGTGGATGGAGGAACGACCTCTAGGTATGGAAGGTAGATGCAAATATATTGAATAATCAGTTGTGGTCAGCCAAAAAGGGGTGGTCCTCCAGCTTGGGGTTTGGGTGAATTGCCAATAAATCCTACCTGTAAAAACTTACAACACTATACAACATTGTACAAGGCCTCTGACTTGGACTGAACCTTTGGGCTCAGGATAAGGACAGGGAGAGGGCGCCTGCTAATGTGGTAATGAACCTTCTGGTTCCATACAATGTGACTAGCTGAGGACTGGTTAGCTTCTCAGGAAGGACTTTGCACCATGAAGTTAGTTGGTTAGGATCACTACTTGCTTCATTATGAACATGTGCAAGAGTTACTTTCTTTTTGAATTATGTATGTGTGTATACACACCAACATCCACACACACAGCACAGTCGCAAAGTTTGTAAACCTCAGTGTTCAACATTTCAACCTTTCTCCAGGCTGTCCATTTTAACACCACTGCTTTGAACTCTCATGATTCTGATGAACCAGGTCAAGATCACGTGGCCGTCTGAGGTTATTTTATGATATTGTTAACGGTCTTTCAGAAGTTCTTAAAACTAAACGTGTATTTTACACTGAAAATGGATTCTGATGTTCATCACAGTTCTGTCAGCCCGAATTAATCACTGCTACTTCTAATATGCAAACAATGTAAGTCCACCTCTCTATTTCTCTCACCCTTTATCAGTCTGTGCCTCATATCTGCCACTCATCTCTCCACTCACTTGTGTGTAACCTATCTTGTATTCAAAGTATTTGAAAGCCCAACACTGTAAGTAACAATTACCATTAAACCTAGAACTACTTCGAAAACCATCCCACTGCAGTGCACTGAACATATTCTCCCAACACTTCTGTTGTAACACAACCATTCACTGACACAGGCTGCAATACACACCCACAAAAAGCATTTCAAACTCATCAAAACAAGTCTGTGCCTACTTGAATAACTGCCGCCGGAAGCTGGTGGTGGTCACAAGCTGTGGCTCCTCGATGGAGTCCAACCGCACCCAGCAATGGAAACTGAAGCCATATCCCGCTCCAGGCCACTTCTTGATGCTCGGCACCCTGATGCCTTCTGCAACAAGAGAGGAAGCTGCACTCTGCACTGCACTGCACTGCACAGTGTTCACATATATTCCTTGTATTTTGGTATCCTGAAGCCTGATTCACACTACACAGATAGTGACATTACAGTCAGGAGCGAGTGAAATGTGCTCTACTGTTTGAATAAGGGTGTCCACACTAATAATCCTGCTCAAGGCACAACATTCCTGTTCAAGCCATGAATAATACGAACACCAACACTTACCCCAGTCCTGCTGGATATCGAAGTAGCTATTACATTCCGCAAAATCACCCTTCCGCGCTACTGAGGACAGCGCATGCAACAGGTGTATCCTGTATGGAAACTGTAACACATTTAATGTAGTCACTGTGTGTTCCAGACCACAGGAAATACCAAGATTTTAGAAGGCAAATTGAGGGAAAAAATATTTTATTCCTTGTCAGACCAAAAGCTACAGGAAGGAGAAGGCCATACAGTATCTTCCACAGAGAACAAAGAAATTTTCTGTTATGGTCCATAAAATACAGTATATACCACAAGAAACTAAAATAATTTGCACAAGTTACATGCATTTTAAGGAGCCTGAAGATGCATTCCTGTGTTAATTACAGCCTGCCAGTGGTCCTTGTCCTCTGGCAGATCAATAAGACCACTATACACATGAAAATGAAGAAGTGTTTCATTATTAAACAGCAGACAGACTTAAAATTACTAATTAAAAACCAAATTACACAGGTGAGGATAATATTAAAATGGATCAATAAAATACACAATATGATGTTGTGGAATGATTCAGTTGGCTTAGGCTGTGGTCAGGTGACTGATTCACATGAATATTCAGTGTCCAAAAAGGTGGGGAATCTCTTGGGATGTAAGTTGCTGTCAGCTTATCAAGGAGTTAGTGTGTATGTTATAACAAACTGCTTGCTGGACAGCCAAACCACAGAGGTCAAAAGACTCAACTCACGTGGAAATCTGCGTCCTCCCTCAGCAACAGGAATATCTGTTTCAATTCGTAAGACGTGATGGAATGAGATGCCAGCACCTCCAGTAGTTTTATGAGCTCATTGGCTGCCTTCTGGCAGAGCTTCGGATTTTCAAGTGCCTCACACACTCCTAGGATAATGCCACGCTGACACGCCAGTGATTTGCTGTGAGATAAAAGATGTGTATGTAGAGGAAGGTGAAAGGTAAAGGTGCTCTTGTGGTCCAGTAAACATGACACCATGATGGCATACAACAGAAGCAGATGTATTGCTGCACTCATTCCTAACCTCAGCTCTACACCGAGTTGCATCGCAGCTTTAAGCATGGGCTGCCTCATTACTTCCGATAAAAACTGCATGAAGATGGCTACAAGTAACTGCCAAAACACATCACAGTGATATACAGAGTGTAACAACAGGAGAACAGCCATGTGGACTGTGCTGGTTATTGATTCCACACTTCTCTAAAGCACAACATAGATGTACCAACTGAAATCAGACATTGGGTGCAAACACTCATCAGATCAAGAGGTTCAGAGTCCTGCAATGGCGGCTGTACGCAGACAGTTTAATGATGCGGGATATCCTTCGCCTCACCTTTCTTTCAAGGAACTTTTATCCCTCCCCTCTCCAGTTCTAGCTACTGTCACATGGGGTACAATCAGTGGAACATCTGGTGTCTCAGCTGCACCAGTCGGCAACAACACACCGCTGGACCGCGACAGTTAAAGTTTGGCTCTTGGAATTGTATAGCAACAGTGTGTTTCTGCCTGTAGTGCTGTAATTATGGAGATTTACAAGGAATTTGATGTAGTGAGGACTGGTTTTGATATCCGATTTGGTAAGATGGCAGCACTACACAGGACCAGTATACTGTATGGGAGCCAACAATGCAGGTGGTGCTAAGTATCTGACTGATAGTCACAGGCCATGTGGTGTGATACTGCTAATGCACTCACTTGTAGGCATACTACAGTGCCATCACAGTTTTCATTTGTGTCTCATATCCAGGTGCATTGCAGTGTCATACCACTTAAGCTTCAGAGGTCTAACCTGCAGTGTGATAAAAACATTACCAGTCCCATTTTTGATGTTCATAGGGCTGTGCATCGTAATATTATTTCTATAGTAAAACCAACCAGATGCACCAATGTATCAAATTTATTTCATTTTGGAATGACACTCTACATGTTTCGGATGGTCTTACCATCCATTATCAGCAGTTCAAGACTGTACATACAGCAACAGGCATATGTCAGAAAGCAGAATCTGGCAAGCAGACAGCAGTCAGTATCTGTTTGACAAATACCTGTTGCTGTATGTACAGTCTTGAACTCCTGATGATGGACAGAAAAACCGTCCGAAACATGTAGAGTGTCATTCTAAAATAAAATAAATTTGACACACTGGTGCATCTGGTTGGTTTTACTATAGAAATATCACCAGTTCCATTCCTTCCAGCTAGATGTGAAACCAGAACTGATCAAGGGGCACTGAAGTGCAATCCCCTGAATGTAAACCACAAAAGTGCGGCAGACAGATACCTCAAAGAGGGTAACCTTGACAAATGTCAGGGACATTTTAGTCATATACTGCCTATTTACCTTGGAAGACTTGATGTACCAAGTTGGTAGGCTAATCCTGCGAGCCACGGTTGGGTTTCTGCTTCTATATCGCCAAGCCATCTCACCATCATCAACAGCACATCTGCATTCTGTAACACCAAACCAAAGACCGAAGTCACATTTACACTGCCACTCCTTCTTCAGAGCGCAAGTGAGGAGGGACACAATTTCTCCAACCATTGGTATCCATTCAGCAAACTGCATCGTGGCTCACGACCACAAGAAGGTTAAAGCAAATATGCCTCCTGAGGTTAAACATCAGACATATAACTGATCCAGTAACATCACGTCCAACGGCAATAAACAGTGACCAAGGTGAAACTAAATAATACAAAAATACATAAAACAACAACAATTTCCTCTGGGATTCACATAGCTTCCTATCACAGAATCCCTTCACCAAAACAAAATTATATAACAAACAACCATACGCTCATCAAAAGACAGTATGTCACAATCTTAGAGCAAACAAAGCACTAATTCCATAACAGTGCTGCCATCTGGTTGCACTATGTTGTACTACATCCTGGTGCGCAACTGTTCCTTCAGCCTCAACACATACTGCACAGTGAATATGGCTACAAGTGTGTCACCTGCTCACACAAAAACTGTGATTCATCCACACCATTGTTATTACACTATTCCATGTTACCAAGCACACATGAACATACATGCCCATCGCACTAATTACCTTCAGCCTACTCCATTTTGAAGGCTCCTCTTCAGCTGCCATGGCAAGCAATGCATTAAGCAATTCCTTTGACGGTGATCCGATACTCCTGAGAACTGACAGCAGCCGTTCATAGCCAGCGGACTGTGCCAGTTTCTCCTACAAGCATTAAGATGCACGATACAGAAATGTGGCCTGGCCAGTGGACCCACTGCCAATCCAACATCACAAACTGCATAGTCTACCACTGGAATGAACAAGGCTCAGCCAGAACAGTGAAACTCATACTACCACAACCAAACTCCTAAATATATATATATATATATATATATATACAGGGTGCCCCACGAGGAATGTGCCAGACTTTGGGAGGGTGTTCCTTATGTTAAAGTATACCGATATAACCCAAAACACCTATATCCAAAGTTGAACGGTTACGGAGATAATGGCCAGAGAAAAGTGGGGGCTTCT
>Ga0131853_10022229_pt1 | contig 11482 bp, 8 predicted proteins | sample TergutLab28metaG_FD_92764 | JGI IMG/M metagenome (GOLD analysis project Ga0131853, IMG submission 92764) | Labiotermes labralis P1 segment gut microbial communities from Petit-Saut dam, French Guiana - Lab288 P1 (version 2) (version 2) | ecosystem: Host-associated > Arthropoda: Insects >...
CCCTGGGCGCCGGCCGACTACACGGTCGGCGCGCTCGCGGTGGCCACCCGTGGCGCCGGCACCGGCGCGCTGCTCGACCTCGTCTTCGACACCGAGCTCGGCGCGGTCCGGGTCACGGTCCTGCCCGGCGACGCCGCGGAGCGGGCGGTGCGGGTCACCGTCGGCGAGCAGGCGGCTGCGACGCTGGAGCCGGGCACGCCCCGCGTGCTGCTCACCGCCGCCGATCGGGTACGCCGGATCGCCGACCGGGTCTCCGCGACCGAGTTCGAGGCGGTCGGCGTACCGAACGACGTCGACCGGATCTGGCTGACCCAGGACCGGTGGCATATCCGGCTGAGCCTGCCGGACGACTGGCACGGCTGACCGGGGTCTCGTCGTGGGGGGAGGAACTGTGACGACGGCCCTGACGGCCATCGAGGACGCGCACCGGCTGGCACGCCGCGACCCGGGCCGTGCGCTGGCGCTGCTGCGCGCGGCCGTCTCGGCGCAGATCCGGCGGGTCGACCCGACGATCACCGCGCGGGCCAGCTACCTGATGGCGAAGCTGCTGAGCGAGCGCGGCGACTACGGCACCGCGCTGACGGCGCTGAACTCGGCCCGGCGGGACTGGCTCGCGGCCGACCGTGGCCTCGAGGCGCTCCGGACCGACCTCGGCAAGGCCACCGTGCTGCAGGAGCTGGGCCACTACCGCGAGGCGATCGCCGTGAGCACCGGCCTGCTCGACGACCTCGCGGACTGGGCGGAGCGGCCCGGGGTGCACGAGGAGGTGTCCTCGGTGACGGCGCGCGCGCACAACAACCTCGGGAACGCCTGGAGCCGGCTGGGCGAGCACCGCCGCGCCCTGCGGCACTACGACGTCGCGGCCAACCTCTTCCGCGCCCTCGGCGAGGGCGCGATGGTCGCGCGCGCCGACGCCAACCGTGGGCTGACCTACCTGCGGGTGGGGATGACGCATCGGGGCCTCGAGGAGCTGCGCCGCGCCGAGCTGCTCCTGACCGAGCAGGGCCGGACGCTGGCGGCGGCGAAGTGCCGCATCGACATCGCCGAGGGCCAGCTCCACCTCGACGAGGTCGAGGCGGCGATCGCGACCCTGGCCGAGGTGCGCGGCGTGCTGGAGGGGCTGGCCGCGCTGCCCGAGCTGGGCCGGCTCGGCCTCACCCTGGGCAGCGCGCTGCTGCAGGTCGGCCTGACCGCCCAGGCCCGTCGGGAGGCGCAGGCCGCGGCGGACACGTTCGCCGACCTCTCGATGGTCGACGAGTCCGGTCGTGCCACCTACGTGTGTGCCCTGGCCTCCCTGAGCGCCGGAGAGGACGCCGTCGCGCTGGTCGAGCTCGAGGCGGCCGCGCGGCTGTTCGAGGACTGCGAGGACGCCGGCTACCTGGCGCGGGTGCGGCTGGCGCAGGCGGCGCTGGCCGAGCGGCGCGGTGACCTGGCGCGGGCCGCCGAGCTCGCGGAGGCCGTGGTGGAGCGCTTCGAGGCCCTCGACGAGATGGTCCCCGCCACGCTGGCGCGGCTGCTCCTGGCGCGGCTGAGCGACGACGAGGCCGCGGCCGGCCACCTCGCGCAGGCCGCGGGCCAGGTCACCACGCTCGGGCTCGCGCCGCTCGTCCCGACCCTGGAGCTGGAGCGCGCCCGCCGCGAGCGAGCGGCCGGCCAGATCGACGAGGCGGTCGCGCGGCTGCGCGCCCTGGTCCAGCGTCCCGAGCCGGCGGGTGGCTTCAGCGGCGACATGGAGCTGCGCCTGGCCGTCAGGGGCGCTCGCGGGCAGCTCCTGGACGAGCTGGTGGCGCTCCTGGTCGAGCTGGGCGACACCCGCAGCCACGCGGAGGCGTGGCAGTGGTCGGCGGCCGGCCGGGGCCGGACGCTGGCCGCGTTCGCCGCCCGGGCGGTCCGGGCCGACAGCGCCGCGGTGGCCGGCGGCGACCTCGCCCCGAGCGAGGGCGCACGCCGCCGAGACGAGCCGGTGCCGGTGCGGGTCCCGTTCGATGACGGGTCGCTGCCCGACGTACCGGAGGGGCCGCTGCTGCACTACCACGTGCTCGGCGACGACGTCGTGGCGTTCGTCGTGAGCGACGGCCAGGTCAGCGTCCGACGGCTGGCCGGCGCGGCCCGCGCGTCGGCGGCGCTCACGCGGGAGTGGTACGCCGAGTGCGACCAGCGCAGCAGCGCCGGCCGCGACCACGTGCCGGCCGGGGCGCCCGACCGGTGCCGGCTCGTCCTCGCCGACCTGCACCGTGTGCTGATCGAGCCCGTCGACGACCTGCTGGCCGACCATCACGGCCTGCCGCTCCTGGTCGTCCCGCACCGGCACCTCTTCTCCGTGCCCTTCGAGGCCCTCCAGGGCCGCGGCGAGCCGCTGGCGCAGCGTCACCAGCTGTCCTTCGCGCCGGGCATCGGCCCGGGAGTCGACGCGGTCCCGGGGTGGCGGCCGCGCGGCGAGGGCGCGCTCGTGGTCGGCGTACCGGACGAGAAGGCGCCGGCCATCGCGACCGAGATCCGGCAGGTCGCCGACCACTGGCCGACCGCCGAGATCCTGCTCGGCGAGGAGGCGACCGGCGCACGGCTGCGGGCCCACGCGGCCGGCAAGGGCCTGATCCACCTCGCCTGCCACGGCAGCTACAGCGCCGGCAACCCGTTCTTCTCGGCGCTGGACCTCGCCGACCGCCGGGTCTCGGCCGCCGAGCTGCTCGAGCTGCGGATCCCGGGCGCCCTCGTCGTGCTCAGCGCCTGCGCCGCCGGCCAGTCCTCCGACACCAGCGCCGAGCCGGCCGGGCTCGGCTGGGCGCTGCTCGCCGCCGGCGCCGGCGCCGTCATCGCCAGCCTGTGGAGCGTGGAGGACGAGGTCGCCGTCGAGCTCATGACCACGCTCCACCGCCACCTGGCGGACGGCCTGACCCCGGCCGAGGCGCTCGACCTCGCCCGCGACGAGGTCGCCCGCCGCTGGCCGGACCCCTATCACTGGGCGTCGTTCCGCCTCCTCTGCTCCCCAACCGAAGGATCTACCCCATGAAGAAGAAGCTGTGTGCCGTCCTCCTGCTGGCGGCCCTCACCGGCATCGCCGGACCCGCCCTCGCGCATCGACCGCCGGCCGCCCCCTCGGCGGTCCAGAGCGACTCGATGACGATCTTCATCGACCTGGAGCACGGCAGCTGGTGACAGAAACTCCGGCCCTCGACGGATCACGGCGTCGCCCACGCGCACTAGTGGGACATGTTCAAGCCGAAGCCGTCCCGCGAAGAGCCGGAGCCGGGCCAGACCCCCGACGAGCCGTCGGGGGCCGGGTCGGAGGCCGAGTCGGAGCCTGCGCCGGAGGCCACCTCCGACGACGTCGCCGCGGCGGCGGTCGCCGACGCTGAGGGCACGGCGGACGCGGGGGACGCGGCAGACGCCGAGGACGCCGAGGACGCCGAGGACACCGAGGACACGGGCGACATCGAGGACCTCGGGGCGCTCCGGCGTCGCCTCGACTCGCTCATCGACGTCGCCGAGGGCGCCCCGACGGAGCCGCCGCCCCGGTCGGCGCCAGCGACCCCGGAGCCCTCCGAGCACGCCGAGCTGCTGCACGCCACCCGCTCGGCCCACAAGCAGGCCCAGCGGCTCCTCGCCGTCGCCACCCGCACCCGCAACGAGGCCGCGGCCCAGGCCGAGAAGATCCTCGAGGAGGCGCAGGCCGCCGCCGTACGCCTGCAGCGCGACGCCACCGCCGACGCCGAGCGCACCCGGCAGGAGGCCACCGCGCGCGCCGAGGAGCAGCGTCGCGAGGTCGAGAAGACCGTCGCCGCGCTCACCCGGGCCGCGAAGTCCGACGCCCAGAGGCTGCGCGGGGAGGCCGAGCGCGCGGCGATGGTGATCGCGCAGGCCGTTGCGAAGGAGTACGTCGACCAGGTCAGCCGCGCGGCCGACCAGGATGCCGAGGCGATCCGCGACCAGGCCCGCGAGGTGCTCAGCCGCTCGACCGCCGCCGCCCACCACATCGAGCGCTCGGTGCGCGACTTCAGCGACTCCATCTCCACCCTCTTCGTCGCGACCCAGCGCCAGGCGTCCGCTCTCGGCGACCTGCTCGCGGAGACGGCCGAGCAGTCGGACGACGAGCCGGTCAAGCCGGGCGATCCCGAGAGTGCCGAGCCCAGCGAGCTCGAGAGGGAGGTCTACGAGCGGGTCCGGCTCGACCTGGGCGACGACATCCAGGAGCTGATCGCTCGCAAGGCGCCCGCAGCCGGCGAGCCCGCGTCCGGCGAGCCCGCCCCCGACGACCCGGACGAGTCCGGCGAGCCGCCCACGGGCTGGCCGCTGGGCTCGCTCTTCCGCCAGATGGGCTCCGACGACTGGTGATGACGACCCCGTTCCCGACGAAGGCGAAGTGACCCATGCGCGTACTCCACGTCTCCGAGGCGCTCGGTGGAGGCATCACCTCCAGCATCCTGGCGATGGTCGAGGCCACCCCGCAGATCGACCACCACCTGCTCGCCCGTCCGCGCTCCGGCCACGAGACCGGCGCCGACGTCGGTGCGGCGTTCGGGTCGGTCGCGCTGCTGCCGCACGACCCGGTGCGCGCCGTACTCTCGGTGCGCCGCCAGGCCCGCGAGCTCTTCCCCGACATCGTGCACGCCCACTCCTCGATCGCCGGCGCCGTCGTCCGGCTGGCCGGGCTCAACGGGCCGCGGGTGGTCTACAGCCCGCACTGCTTCGCCTTCGAGCGCCGCGACCTCTCCCGCGTCCAGCGGCTGGCGTACGCCGGCATCGAGCGCGCCCTCGCGCCTCGCACCAACGTGCTCCTCGCCGTCGCCCCCAACGAGATCGACCTCGCCGTCGAGCTGGGCCACGACGAGGTCTGCTACGCCCCCAACCGGGGCGCCGAGCCGAAGGAGACGGTCCGCCACCGCGACCCGCTGCACGTGGTCAGCGTCGGACGGCTGTGCCGGCAGAAGGACTGGCGCTACCTCCTCCACGTCAAGCGGTACGCCGAGACGCAGCTCGGCCTGGACGCCACCTGGGAGTGGCTCGGCGGCGGCGATCCCGAGGCCGAGCGCTGCCTGAGCGCCGCGGGCGTGCAGGTCTCGGGCTGGATCGAGCGCCGCGACCTGCTGCGCAGGATGAGCCGCGCCCAGGCCTACCTCCACACCGCCGCCTGGGAGGGCGCGCCGATCAGCGTCCTCGAGGCCGCCGCCCTCGGGCTGCCGCTGGCGCTGCGCGCGATCCCGGCGCTGGACAGCCTCCGGCTGCCGGGCCGCTGCGACTCCGTCGCCGAGCTGGCCCACCGGCTCGAGACCCTCCAGGACCCGCAGCGCTGGCAGGCGGCGCAGCGGCAGTCCCTCGCCCTCGCCGCCACCCACTCGCGCGCCGAGCAGGGCCGACGACTCGTCGACGCCTACGAGCGCGCGCAGGACCGCCCCGCGCGGGTCGACATGGGGAGTCGACCCGCGCGGGTGCTCACCCTCGCACCCGACACGGCACGCGTGGCGGGCCGGGAGACCGCCGTGGGAGGCACGGGCCGGTGACGCAGACCGAGGAGCGCGTCGCGCCCGCCGGCCCGGTCGACACGGGCCGGGCGCTGGGCCTGGTCGCCCTGCTCCCCGCCGGTCCGGGGCAGCGGGTCGGCTGCGTGGCGACCGACGACCTGGCCGCCGCGCTCGCGCGCAGCTATCCCGGACTCGTGCGCCTCGACGGCCCCGCCGAGGCCGCCGCGGGCAGCCTCGAGGTCCTCGTCGTCGACACCCGGCTGCGTCCGGTCGAGCCGCTGCTGCCGCTCCTGACCCCCGGGGGCGTCCTCGTCACGATCGGCGCTCGCGGCGAGCACGTCGTCTGCCCCGGACTCGAGTCCACCGAGCAGATCTGGCGGCGTGGCTGGCCGCTGCCCGACGTGGTCGGGGCCGGCGCCCAGCTGCGCCGCGACGTCACCCTGCGGCTCGGCGCGATGCGCCTCCCGCGGATGGAGATCAGCGGCGGGCCCTACGTCTCGCTCGCCGACCGGGTGGCGGCCGGCCTCAGCCGCCTCGTCGGCGAGCGGCTCGAGCTGGTCGGCATCGTCACCGCGACCCGTCTGGTGCTGCGCCTGCGCGGCCGCCGGGAGTACGCCGTCCGCTTCGCCCTCACCCCGGACGAGGCGCCGGTCGCGACGCCGACCGTCGCCCGCGACGTCCCGGCGCTGGCGCCGATGCTGCCCACCGAGATCGCCTCGGGACACCTCCACGGCCACGCCTGGACCGCCACCGCCTGGGTGCCGCGCCGACACCTGCCCGTGCTCAACGCCTGGCGGCGCTCGCGGCGCCACGCCGCGGACGCCGGCGCCCTCGCCGACGCACTCGCCGGCACCGTGACCGGCACGACCGGCGCCGGCTGGGCCGAGGCCTGGCTGGACGCCGTGCCGCAGGTGCCGGAGTCGGCGCGTCCGGCGTACCTCACCGCGCTGAGGCGCCTCGAGGCCGGCCTGCCGACCGGCTGGTGCCACGGCGACCCGTGGCCGGGCAACATCCTGCTCGGCCGCAGCGGCCCGATGGTGATCGACTGGGACAACGCCGCGCCGGACGCGCCGCTGGGCCTCGACCGGGTGCTCCTCGCGGCGCTGCAGCGACAGCGCCGCACCGGCACCACCCTGGCGCGCGCCTGCGCCGACCTCGCCGTCCGTCCGAGCCTGCTGGCGAGGTCCGTTGCCGGCCGCGCCTGGCCCGAGTGGGACCGGCCGACCCGGGCCGCGCTCGTGCTGGCCGCGTTCCTCGTGCACCTGCGCGGACGGCCGGGGGAGCGGCCCGGCGGCCGGGCGCTGCCCGAGGAGCTCTCCGTGCTGCACGGCCTGGTGACCGCACCCGCCGAGGAGGACGACGCGCGCCCGGGGGAGCGGCGTACCGCCCTGCGCGGCGCCCTGTGGCTGGGGCTGGGGGCCCTCGTCGCCAAGGCCTCCCAGACCGTCGTGCTGCTGGTGCTCGCGACGATCCTGGCGCCGTCGGCGATGGGCGTGCTCGCCATCGGGTCGCTGGTGCTCAACGCGGCCACCGCCTTCACCGACCTCGGCAGCAGCACCGCCCTGGTCTACTGGCGTGGCGACGCCGAGCGGGCCGCCCGCAGCGCGCTCACCATCGCACTCGGCACCGGACTGCTGCTCCTGGCCGGCGGCTGGCTGCTGGCGCCGGCGCTCGCCGCCGCGCTGCACACCGGCCCCGACGGCGTCCGCGTCGTGCGCGGCCTCATCCTGGCGCTCCCGTTCGGCGCGGTGGCCGGCGTCAGCCGCGAGCTGATGCGCCGCGAGATGGCCTTCGCCCGCCGGGTGATGCCCGACATCGTGTCGGCGCTGGTCAGCGTCCCGGTGGCGCTCGTCGCCGCCGAGCGCGGCCACGGCGTCGACGCGCTGATCGCCTGCCAGCTGGTGCAGTCGACGCTGACCATGCTGCTGTGCTGGTGCGCCCGCCGGCCGGTCCGACCGGGCTGGCGCCGCTCCGACGCCGCCGGCCTGGTCGCCTACGGCCGCCACCTCGCCGGCGCCAACATCGTGCAGCTGCTGATGCTCAACGTCGACTACCTGATCGTCGCGCGCGTCCTGGGGCCCGGGCCGCTGGGGCAGTACTCGATCGCGTTCCGGCTCGCCTACATGCCCTACCTCCTCGGCGCGGTCGTGATCGGCGGCGCGGCCTTCCCCTACCTGTGCCGCCTGCGCGGCGGCGAGCTGGGCCGCTCCGCGGAGGAGGTCTGCGTGCTGACCCTGACGCTGCTGATGCCCCTGTACGTCGGCATGGGGCTGCTCGCCCCGCAGCTGAGGCTGCTCGGCGACCAGTGGGCGCCGGCGGTCCCGGCGGTGCCGTGGCTGGCGGCGTACGGCCTGACGCTGAGCGTGGTGCAGATGTGCCAGGTGCCGCTGAACTCCGTCTCGCGCACCCGCGACACCCTCGTGGTCAGCCTCCTGCACCTCGTGCTGCTGGCCGGGCTGCTGCTCGCGCTGACCCGGTACGGCGTCGGCGCGGTCGCCGTCGCGCAGTGCATCGCCTCGGCGGTGACGGCCGTCGTGGCACTCGCGGTCGCGCGGCGACGGGTCGCCGGGCTCCGGCCCGGTGCCATCCTCGCCGGGCTCGGGCCGGCCGTCCTCGGAGCCGCCGCGATGGCCGTGGTCGTCGCCGCGACGGACGTGCTGCTGCCCGGGACCCGGGTGTCGCTGCCGGGCCTGCTCGTCGTCGGGGTCCTCGGCCTCGCGGCCTACACCGCGCCCGTGTGGGCGCTGCGGCGTACCGGACCGATCGGACGCGTGCTGGGCGGTGCGTCATGAGGAGCGTCAACCGGGCGTTGGCCGCCGTGGCGAGGCCGGTCGCCGCCGCCGTCGACGCGCTCGACCGGCAGCACCGGCTGACGCTGGTCGGCTGGCACCGCATCGACGACGGGCCCGGCGGCCTGTCCACCTCCTTCGACGACTTCCGGCGCCACCTGGACGCGCTCGACGCGTGGGGCGCCCGGGTGCTGCCGCTCGATGACGCGGTGCGCCTGCTCGCCAAGGACGAGCTGCCCGAGCGCGCGGTCGCGCTGACCTTCGACGACGGCTACGCCAGCGTGCTGGAGCTCGCCTGGCCGGAGCTGCGCTCCCGCGGCCTGCCGGCGACGCTGTTCGCGGTCTCCGGCTACCTCGACGGCGGCCGGCGACTGCCGTGGGACCGCCACCATCCGGCGGGAGACCGCAGCGTCGAGCTCGCCGACCGCGACCTGGTCCGGGCCGCCGCCGCGACCGGGCTCGCCGTCGGCTCCCACACCGTCACCCACCGCTGGCTCCCCGCGCTCTCCCCCCAGGAGGCCGCGCGCGAGCTGCGGGACTCCAAGGCGGCCCTCGAGGAGCTGCTCGACCGGGAGGTGTCGGCCCTCGCCTATCCGATGGGCGGCTGGAGCCCGGCCCTGCGCGAGGCCGCCGGCGCGGCCGGCTACCAGATCGGCATCACCGTCGAGCGCGGCCGCAACGGCGTCGGCCACGACCCGCTGGCGCTGCGCCGGGCCTTCGCGTTCGACCGAGCCGACGACTTCCGGCGGCAGCTCGAGGGCGCGTTCACCTGGATGCGGCCGGTCGAGCGGTGGCGGACGGGCCGGGGGCCGCGATGAGCGCCACCCTCACCGCACCCGCCCCGCGGGTCACCGCCGGGCTCGCGGTCGGCGCCCTCGCCGTACCCGCCCTCGCGGTCGTCGCCCTGGTCGCGCTCCATCCGGTGCCGGGACTCCTCGCGCTGGCCGGCCTGGCCGCCGTCACGGCGATGGCCTGGCGCGTGGAATGGGCGCTGGTGGCCTACGTCGGACTCGCGCCGTTCGCGGACGCGCTGCGATCGGCGTCCAGCGTCTCGATCAAGGCCGTCGGAGCGCTGCTCTTCGTGGCCTGGCTGGTGCGGCTGCTCGCCGATCGGCGGCCGGTGGCGCTGCGGCACCCGGCCCTGGTGGCGGCCGGCGCCCTGCTCCTGGCGCTGCTCCTCGCCACGGTCGTGCACGCCAACGGCTCGGCCGGGCTTACCGTGGTGGTGCGCTACCTGTCCTACCTGGGCGTGCTCGTCGTGCTGGTGGACGTCCTGCGCGGGCGGCTGCGGGTCGGCGCCGTCGTCGAGGTCTTCGTGTGGTCGTGCACGGCGGCGGCGGTCGCCGGGATCGTCGTCTACCTCGTCGGCGACGAGGGCCGCGCGCACGGCCCGCTCGCCGACCCCAACGACCTCGCGTTCTACCTCGTCTGCGCGCTGCCGCTGGCCTGGGCGCTCGGACGTGCGGCACCCGGCCGCGTCCGCCTGCTGTACGCCGGAGCCACCGCGCTGCTGCTCTGCGCGACCGCCCTGACCTTCTCCCGCGGCGCCGTCGTCGGCGTCGTCGCGATGCTCGGCTACGCCCTGGCGGTCGGGCTGCTGCGCTGGCGCACCGCCGTGGCCGGCGTACTCCTGGCCGCGGTCGCCGCGGGGGCGGTCGCGGCCGTCGACCCGACCCTGGTCCGCGACAGCCTCCAGGCCAAGCAGCACATCGCCCAGCAGAACGTCGACGACCGGTTCGTCACCTGGTCGGTGGCCGCCGAGATGATCGCCGACAGCCCGGTGGTGGGGAAGGGGCCGGCCGGCTACGCCGCCGGCTACGACCACTACCTCGGCACTCGGCTCACCGACCCGCCGCACCTCGACGTCGCCCACCAGATGTATCTCGAGGTCGGCAGCGAGCTCGGCCTGCTCGGCCTGAGCGCCTTCGTCGCGACGCTGTGGGCCGGCTTCCGCGGCGCCCGCCGGGCCGCCGGCGGTGCGGGGGAGTCCGCCCTGCTGGGCAGCGGCGTCGCCACCGCGTTCGTGGGCGTCGGCCTCGCCGCGTGCTTCCTCTCCGAGCAGTACTACCTGCCCGTGTGGCTCCTCGTCGGCCTCGGTGCGGTGCTCGACCCGGTCGTGAGGAGTCGCTGAGATGCGCATCGTCCAGCTCCTCACCCAGGACCGCGGCGGCCCGGTCGACCACGCCGTCGACGTGGCCGCGGCCCTCGCCGACCGCGGACACGAGAGCCACCTGATCGGACCCGCCGGCCCGTACGCCGCCCGCCTCGACGGCACCGGAGCCCGCTTCCACCCGGTCGCGATGACGCACAGGGCCGACCTCGCCGGCGCCCGGCGACTCGGCACCGTGTTGGCCGGGCTGCGACCCGACGTGCTCCACCTCCAGGACCGCCGCGCCGGCCTCGTCGGCCGGATCTGGGCCGGGCGCCGCGGCGTCCCGGCCGTCTACACGCTGCACGGCGTCCCCGACTCGCTCGCCGACCTCGTCCCGGGCAACGTGGCCGTCGTCGAGCGCCGGCGGGGCGACCGGCTGGCCTACCTCACCGCCGAGCGGCAGCTCGCCCGCACCCCGCGGTCGCTGGTGGTGACCCCGTCCGCGGCCGTGACGTGCTACGCCCGCCGGGAGGTCGGCATCGCCCACCAGCGGGTGGTCACGGTGCCCAACGGCGTCGAGGGGCGCTGGTGGCGCCACGAGCGGCCGGCCCGGGTCGCCGGCGAGCCGCTGGTCGTCTGGGCCGGCGTGATGGCGCCCGTGAAGCGGGTCGAGTCGCTCGTCCGTGCCGTCGCCGCCGTGCCCGGCCTGCGGCTGCGGCTGGTCGGCGACGGACCGCGGCGCGCGGCGATCGAGGCGGTCGCCGCCGAGGTCGGCCTGGGTCCGCGGCTGGAGATCACGGGCTTCCTCGCCGACCCGCTGCCGGCGATGGCCGACGCCGACCTGTTCGCGCTGCCCTCGGCCGCGGAGGCCTGCCCGATCGCGCTGCTCCAGGCGATGGCGCTCGGGCTGCCGGTCGTGGCCGCGCGGGTGGGCGGCGTACCCGAGCTGGTGCGGGACGACGTCGACGGCGTCCTCGTCGAGGACGGCCCGTCCCTCACTGCTGCCCTGCGCACGCTGGCCGCCGAGCCGCAGCGCCGGGCGGAGCTCGGCGGCGCGGCTTGTGCCCGGGTGCGGGAGCGCTACACCGTCGACGCCTGCGCCGACCGGCTCCTGGCCGTCTACGGACGGGTGGCCTCATGAG
>Ga0131853_10022230_pt1 | contig 11482 bp, 8 predicted proteins | sample TergutLab28metaG_FD_92764 | JGI IMG/M metagenome (GOLD analysis project Ga0131853, IMG submission 92764) | Labiotermes labralis P1 segment gut microbial communities from Petit-Saut dam, French Guiana - Lab288 P1 (version 2) (version 2) | ecosystem: Host-associated > Arthropoda: Insects >...
AATAAAAAAAGTAGCGGCTCCAGGTCTAGAAAACAGATTAACGGCTGTGGGGACCCGTTGCACTGACCACGTGACACCCCTCTATCCGCAAAAGTTGGCACTAACTTCGCCGACCGGCGGCGGCCGCTTTGTCGGCATAGTTCGCGTGCGGACTAAGGCCACGGAGTTTTAGTTTTACAAAACAACAGACAAAATTATAGTTCTGTATATCTTAATCTTTAAATTTTTAGATAGCAAACTGGAAGACAGAAGATTACACTCAAAAACGTGCATTAAGTTGTCCTACCACGCACAGTGACGGAAGTACATGTACCATAACTGTGTTGGTAGAAAAAATGTGTAGTTCAAATTGCTGAATCTTCAATTGTCTCAGTATCACCTGGAATCTGCCATGTTTGTGAAGTGGCCAATTAAAAAATCTTGCTCTTTTTATTAATAGGATCAGCCATGAATGTACTCATGTCTCATTACTATGTCGGCACTGGACCAGGAGTCCACAAATTTTCCGATAAATGTAGGCGCCATCTCAAAATTTTTAGAGCCAGGAGAGTGACATGAACCAAGTTCCATACAAAGTACCAATACTGGGCGATATCATTACGTTACTGAGGCAACCCTGCGCATGGGATATGTCAACCCCTTCACCGGACAAGTGCAGATTAGCGTTGCAGTTTGCTCTCCACATCAGCACCAGATACATATAGTGACTGTGATGTTTCTAATTGACCTTGACAGTGGTTTATGTTGGGGAAAGTTGACCGTCGTGTGCTTGTGACCAGCAAACGATGTATTCCATTTAAAAATACATTGCGCGGAAGAGCAGTCATGTTTGTGCGTGTGAGATAGTACAGTTATGTGCTGTAGTGTTCTGTGTGGTTAGAGCTGTATGTTTATTTTAAACGAAACACATAACAAGATTGCTACCAGTGGAAGGAAGAACATGTAGTGTTTTTAAATGTTTTCTCGGCGGTCGTTGCGAGGGTGACGGAACTCTACCCACGCTGTGTGGGTCAGATCCTTTTTAAGGGACGGTGCATTCGTGTTAAGCTGTGAATTATGCTGATTTCAGCTATCCGCCGTGATGTGGATGAGTTCTGCGCTCGTGTGGGACATTACGCAGCGTATGGTGCCAGATTTCTTGGCCCTTGAAGATGGAACCGATCGGTTGTCCCGAAACGTCGGTAAGGAATTGCAACTACGCTGCGTAGTATCCCAGAAGAGTGCGGATCTCAGTGTGTGAATTGTTGTGTCTGAAAAGAATGTAAGAATTCTAGTATGCAGGGAATTGGAGTACAGTACTTTATGGAACACGTGGTAAGAAGGCCAGATAAGAGTGAAGTCCGGTTCCTTGCGAACAGAATAAAATTGTAGTAAAAATCTGGATGTGTTGTTTTTTGTCAGTCTTTGTAAGTCATTATTATGATTGACGTCTTTCGCGGCTGTAGGATACACTGTTTAAGTAATTGTGGCTGATTTGTCAGCCATTGCAGATGCGTGGGACCATGGTGTACGTACTCTGAATAACCTCTCATTTTCGTAGTGGCAGTTATTTCGAGATAATAATAATTGTGTCCGTCACATGCCTGTGTGTAATGCGTGATAAGTGGAATATGTAAGCGCCATTTTGATTCCTTGAACACTGCTGCATTGGTGTGGATCTGATAGGTTAATTGCCCGGGGTGGGGTGGGGGGGGGGGTTGGTGGCTTGGTGTGACGTAGCGGTATTCACGCGCACAGCTGATAGTTTTCAGCTGTGCGTGTTGTACTGTGCACCACTGTTACCAGGCGCCATATTGTTGGCGCGGTTCTATTGTGGTTGAGAAACTAGTCCAGAGTTGTCCAACGGTTTATGGACCCCCCGAAGGTTCATTACCGACTTTACAGGAACCAGCCACCGGTCCACATTCCAAGCCAAATAAATTCTATGCCCGAATGTAAGTCGATATTTTCCTTTGTGTTTTACCTTCGGAAATTGAGGCACAGAAAAGTAGGGGTCGACACATAAGCGAGGCCTTGGGGCAGGACAGTTTTGATTAAAGGTAAGATGTGTGAAGTTAAAGGACTGTCTTGAAAGGGTGTTACGTTTTCCTCTCGTGCATAAAGTCAGGTGTATATGTGTTATTTCTAGTTTTATATGTGTCTCACTGCAAACTAACGCTGTTGCATATCCTGAATATTTTGGATTTTTTTCTCTAGTTTCCTCAGGTGGAAGGAGGCAGTCGCCTTGTATTCGGGCATGTACAGTAAATCCAGTTTACATCCATCTGTACTTTTATAATAGTGGAGTATGGCATCGCATACCGTATGTGCATTTTTTCCCCCCAAAATATAGGAGCCACTTCAAAATTATGGGCGTCATATTCAGGGATCTCGCATGCTAGTCGTCGCTGTCGTAAAAATGTTACCGCACGGTATTTGTGTACCCCTGCCCCGTACTGTCCGCCTCACCCACATGAATTGAAGGTCAGAATACGTCCTCGTGACGTCGTCCGTTGCGCGAACACAGTGTTGTGTGTTGTGTTAGTGGGTCACACGTCGGTATCGGTGCGTAATCGCGTTCGCGTTCCGATGTGTGCACATAGCAAAAAGTGTAGGCATTTAATTAGCGAAGGTAAAGAAGTTTAAACTGAACAGTGCTCAGTACTGAGCCTCATGTTCTTTTAACCTGACAAGTAATTATTTCGAAGCGCGTTCGCAAAGTTGCGAAAAGCTAGTATTAACCTTCGTCCTGTCTGTCCGTTCGTGCGCATGAAACAACTCGGCTCACGCTGGACGGATTTTCGTGAAATTTGATATGTATTTTCGAAAGCATGTCGAGAAAATTCAAGTCCCATTAAAATCTTGACGGGAATATGGGTAACTTTACGTGGAGACCTGTGTACACTTACGATAATATCTCTCTCAGTTCTTATTAGAATGAGAAATGTTTCAGAAAAGGGTAAGAGAAAATCAAAACACATTTTATGTTCAATAATTTTTTCCCGAAAGTCCTGCCGTGTATGAGATAATGTGGAAAAGCATGGCTTTACCCGGCAGGCTACAGATTACAATATAATAGGCTCATGCGCATTGCATGCTGGATAACTATGACTACAGACAGGATAATTAATACTTATTGCTTTTTCACGGCAAGGATGGTTACGCGAACGCGCTTGAGTCTTACGTTTATACGTACATCCCCTACCTTGTTGTAATGTACACAAAACACATTCAGGGTTGCAATCTCTTGGGGTTGGTAGAGCTTCGGTCGGCGCTGAAAATTGGGAGGTAGCACATGCTTTTGTTAGGTGGTATCTGCCAAACTAGGGTGTGTAGATTACGTAACATGCGTAGAGCCTCGGATGTCGGCCGTATACGTATTTGTCTCTTGAGATGTTCTTTTGCCGCACGTCGATTCCAAAATGTTGATGGGCCCGCTTTTGCCTTGCGCTGTACTGCAGTGAACTGCTCTGTGTCAGTGACGGAGTTGAGAAGTTCCTGCTTTGCAAGGTTCTGCGCTCACGTGGCTGTACTTAGTTGTATTTAAACGCAAAGAGAAATGCTTAGATGTAACTCCCCTTTAATATTTGACATGCCATTCCGTGACGAGAGTGTTTCTTGTCGTTACACTGCAATGTAAGGGCGATGCAGGATGTTGGTGACGTTACGTGGTGGCGAGCCGGAATGTCATACGTCAGTATTCGTAATATTACTGCCAGCACGAGAGAATACGTGGTAGCTTCAAACCGCGGAATCGCTTTATTCCTGAGAAGTAACAAAACAGTACAATCAATTAAGCTAATTTTCTTCAAAATAGTTCCCTTGTGCAACTATACACTTCTGGCAGCGACTGTAAACGTGTTGGAATCAATCCTGGCAACCATTTTCTCAAAGCATTTTCAGCTCCTCCGTCGCATTCTTAATGATGTCACTAGCATCACAAAAGCGCCGTCTCTTCAGTGCTGATTTCAGTCGAGGGAACAGGTAAAAATCAGCTGGAGCCAGGTCAGGAGAGTATGGGGGATGCTTCACATCTTCATTATTGACCAAGATAGACCGGTGTGCTGGAGCATTCCCGTGGGATGGGTGGTTTGCTTGTTAGCTCCTACAGTCAGCCCAAAAGTAAGACGGACGCTCGAATTTATGGTATAGGAATGACCATAGCGATAGTTAATGTATGAAATTATGTCTTGTAGTTTGCGGAACAATATGAAGTTTTTGTGTTTTATAATATAATATAATTTGCCCTTGCGGAAATGTTATGTGGGCGTGATGGTGATTCGACTAATAAACAATTGCCATTTTTGGTGTGGGAATAATTGATAAACATTCCTGCATGTCGTGTGTAAAATATTTTTTTCTAGGTCAGAGCTTAAAAACTTGGGTAAAATGGGGAAATTATAGCTTATATCTGACAGGTAAAGGTAAATCAGTCCCTTTACAGGCCTGGAGTGGCCCAGAGGGTTCCAGGAAGTTGAGGTTCCCAGATTTCATGACAACGGCACAGGATGGTAGTAAAGTTGTCAGCCCTACGCACCGGCCGCCTTTACCTTCAGGAAATGTACCTGGTACTCATTTCTGTTAGAGGCTGAGTCGACCCCAGGGCCGTAGTGCGATCGGAAGGATTTTATGTCAATGAAAATCCACTGACACCAGCTGGGATCGAACCAGCGACCTTCCGATTTGTAGCACAGCACCATAACCACTGTGCTACCGCGGTCCCCCATATCTGACAAGTATGGCATAGTAATTTGAGTAATGTTGACAAAAGTAACACACTAATGATTCTTAACAGTAGAGATGATTACAATAGTAAGAAACTATGCTGTATTTTCTGCGCTAGGAACCGCTTGTTGAATGGTACGCCAATGAACGCAGATTTTACTATTATTAAACTTTCCGCGTATATGCGTTCTTGGCACAAGGTGCGTGAAAAGAACACGGGTTGGGTGGGACGGTCTGAGCAGAGAGAGGTCCCTGTGCGTGGTACCTGTCTCTTGAACTGTCCCGCTGCGAAGCCGGCGTCCGCTGGGAATTTTGGAGTCCGTATTTCCCTGGCAGTTCCTCTTACCGTATGCTGTAGCACAGTCCTGAAGTGCTGACATCCGGCTTTATAGCGGACCTCGCACTTGCTGATAGTATTTCTCTGTGCACAACAGTGCATTGGAATAATGGCAGTATCTTTTAGAATATTGTTTGTCATTTGTTGCAGAGAGCATGGATTTTGCCCATGAGCTATCTTGGAGTGTCCCCTGCAAGTGTAATCGCATGGATTAAGATGTGTAGATGTACTAGGAAGTCACAATCTGCAAGTTATCACCTGTTCACTAAACTCTTTTACGGCAGCCCTATGAAAAATTAGTGTGTGGCCGTTCATTATCATATATGAACTGACCGTACTTTTTTTTTTCGTATTATTGATTCCTTGTCCTTTGGTACCTTCATTAACCAAAAGTAGCGATAGGAATTTATTGCCTCGTCGAAGAACAGGGTCCCCGTGGTTTTTTCGCGCACTCGCAATACATCAAGACTCCAACTGTCACGTCACACACATGAATCTCACTAAATGTGTGAGGATTACCTGTTAGTCTGGCTGTTTATATTCACACTTAATGTCAACCTTGAGAAAGTACTGTCAATGAACGCACTAGTCAAAAGACATTCGTACCATGCACTGGCCGCGACGTGTTCCGTCACTTATAGCATACGACCGACAGCCCCGTGTACCTTACAATTGTGATGCGACAGACAGCGGCGGCCTACTTTCTTATTTTATGGCACTGCATGTATCAACTACAGCCGATATTTGGCGTCTAATCATTTGAAGAAGGCTTTGTTTTAGCGGTCTTAGTTAAGACTAACTGTTCCTTTCAAATGGTACACATTTAGCAATATACGGGAAAAATAATTACATTGTTTACAATGTGCGTTTTGGAGTGGTAGATTTCAACCAGAGATATGTCCAATCTCTGTCACCTTCCCTTCCTACGTGCACCCATTACGGCACAGTACTCTCCACCACCTGCTTCGACGGTCAGTTCTGCATTTTACAAAGTGGGTTTGTGTTTGGTGCATTGTTACAGTAAACAGTTATTACTTTTAGGCGCGTTCACAAAATTGCGCAAAGCACTTATTAGCTTTGTCATGCCCATCTGTTCGCATGGAACAACTCGGCTCCCACCAGACGGATTTTAATGAAATGTGATATTGAGTTGTTTTCGAAACTTTATGGAGAAAGTTGAAGTTCCTTTGAAATCTGACGAGAATAACGGCTACTTTACCTGATTATGTATGTACATTTCTGATATCTCGCTGAATTCTTCTTGGAATGAGAAATGTTGCAGACAAAGGTTGTACATAAAATCAAAACACCCATTTTGTGTTCAGTAAGTTTTTTTTGCCCGAAAATCGTGCCGTTTGTGAGAATGTGGGAAAATACTGTAGCGCCGAACAGGCAACAATATTGTATGGCGCATGCCTGAAAATTGGCGGCCACACACACAAAATATTTAATATATATTGGTTTTACACGGCAGCAGTGGTTACGCGACGCGCTTCGATATTACTTCACACTACGTTGCCTGTGTTGTTGTGTTTCTTTTAGACTTCCCACAGGAAACAGGTATCATGATGTCAAATCGGGTGAACGAGAGGGCCACAAAGGATGATTTAATTATTCGGCGTCTCTAATTTTACGTAAGGCGATTAATTACTGGCTTTGTTTGCGGTTGCACCGTGTTGCTGGGAGAACCAACTTTAGTGCAGGATGGTGCCAGAATTTGTCCAGTATACATTTCGGAATTTATTGTGACCGTAAAGATGATGTTCTCCATTGTTGTTGTCGCACTTGGAGCACGCGACACTCCACTTTGTCATCTCACAGCACGCCGTGCATTAGTCCGGGTTTTTCTGCCGACCAGTAGCTGGTATAAAGAGTATCTACGTGATCGTTGAGCAAAACCATCCCGCATCTGTAAAAATCTGTGAAGTGGATCGACTCCGTTAGTACGCACTGCTTCAGAGAAGGAGTTAGAAAAATATGCGCTCGCGGGACCAGCTTGTCTCTTGGAGATTAGCACAGCTGTATATCCTTGTGGTTTGAAACGAATTAGTTTAGTGGCTATGTTTACAGGTGACTGACACACCAGTTTTCTGTGATAGGCACCTTAATTATTTTCATAGAGGTGCTTCGGCTTGCTCTCGAATGTCATCTGATGCTGCTGCATGGCGCATGCTTCATGTAGCTTCGTTATTAACAGGAAATACGTTGTTCGAGATTTGCACACGAGTCGGTGGGTTGATTTCGAAGGAACTGAAACAACGGGAAACGAGCCTATAAATTTGCTTTATACGGTATTTCTCCTTACAGAGGTTTCTACATTAAAAATCATGTCACGCGTTGTTGCGTGGTCACGATATGAAAGAAAATTTTCATCAGAGAGCCTCGTTTGCACGGTGCACGGATTACAGTGTACAATTGACGTCCGTTACGGACGACGTATAGACCTACCCTGTGGCCACATTTGGATGATACAGTGTAACCGTACGCGCTGCGTTAAGGCTGGCCATTTGATTGATGGTACGATCAGTCATGCTGCCGACTGCTTGGGTTCTTCTTTCACCCGCATTCACTGTACATAGAGCAGCAACAATTTTCCGTTGACGTTTCATGTGAAATGACGCTGCGCTGGTTCAGGGACTCGGGTGACGTGGTGACGTAGTCGGTACTGTGACCACGCCACGGGCTGGACAACGGAGGTAACATGTTTACGAAGAAGTGATAGAAAATGTGTGTCCTGGTAGGTTTTTTTAATTTTATTTTATCGAAAACGTCTAGACCGTCCCTGGGGCCCGCTCAGTCTCCTATTCATTGGATGTGCGGGGCACTTCAGGCGGGGCTAAAGCGGCCGGGTGTGAAGGTGGCCGGTCACCATCACCTTGTACCGAGGTTCAGAAGGTGGAGTAGAGGTATATTTCTACCCTTTCTTTAACCTCGGCGCTGGATGGTTGGTGGTCATTGCCATGCCCCAGTCGGTTTACCCCCGGGAAAGGCCTGGTACCCATTGTATAGGAGGTTGGTTTGGCCCCAGAGCCGGTCTGGAGGGGTGCGGAAAATCATGCCCCACCGGGATTAGATCCCCGGACCGTCCAGCACGTAGCGAGTCGCTATACCGACTGAGCTATCCCGGCCCACCTCGTGTAGTGTACCTGCCGCTTAATATCAGAACTGTTTCGCTTTCACTTGAATGAATCATCATAATCCTACATAGACCAGACCTGGAAGTTTGCAGGGCTCCCGTTGCATTTTCACGAACACGTCACAAAATTGTACGCGTGATATAACAGTTCTTGCCCTCTGTTTCTGAACCTTTACCGAAAATGTGACCCATTTTATGGCACAGTTTGTTACAAGCACCATTTCTTCCGATAGTGTTACGTGAGCACGGATACACGTCCGTGTATCCGTGGAAAATGGCAGTTGTTTTACCAAAACTGGAACTGTATCTACAACACCTTGATTTCAGAAGTGAAAATTCGGTTAGCCGTTGTCTAGTTGTTGCGAATCTGACAGACGCATGTTTTGCTTCTTCGCCCGATTCTTGGTAAGGGAATATACCTTGAACGTGATCGCCAGTGTGATGCGTCGTAACCAGATCCAGTGAAGAATTTGTCATGTTCATATGATCTATTAACCAAACTCTGTGCACCACACTATATAAGTAAGTCCCTCGCAATACATCGTATGATTGCTGGCGAGGAATTTACTGTCGAACAGGCCTCCATGAGGATGGTATCAGCGGGCACCGAAACACGTAGGAGCAATATCTGATATGTGATTTAATATACATAGTGTGATTCGTAAGGTTTGGTTAAATTGTGATACCAGTGACGAATGCTTTGGCCGGCCTTCGACCGCAGAGTGTTCGCGTAGTGCGAATCGAGCTATATCGTTCCATGGTCGCAAACAAACGCTGACGACAGTCCTCGTGATGTGAACCCAGCATATTCATTGCGTCGCTGTAGTATGTTAGGTGTGTACACAATAACATGCTGCATAGGCTAAGTGATAGCTTCCTAATGTTTCCGGGATCATTATTTCTGAGAAATACAAGACAGTACAGTCGCCTAAGCTACTTTTCCTTCCAAGTAGCCCGGTTGTGCAACTGTACACTTCTGGCAGCGAATGTAAAAGCGTTGGAAAAATTCTTGGAAACCATTTTGTGCAAGGCTTTGCAGCTCTTCCTTTGCATTCTTAATGATGTCGGTAGCATCACAAAAGCGCCGCCCCTTCAATGCTCATTTCAGTGGAGGGAACAGGTAAAAATCAACTGGATCCAGGTCAGGTGAATATGGGGAATGCACCTTAATCCTTGACCAAGACCAACCGGTGTGCTGGAGCATTGTCGTGAAGGAGAACCCAGTTGTTGGTTCTCCATTTTTCGGGGCGTTTCCTTCATACGGCATCCCTAAGGTGACGAAGGATGTCAGAGTATATTTCTTTATTCACAGTAGGAATTCCTATAAATTATAGCAACGAATTCCGGGAACTTTTCGATGCTACTACGTAGATCGTTTTGGATCGAAGGGTTTTAACGTTAAGTTCTTATTTCTTTGAGTCCTGGTCTCCATGGGGATGGCGAACATGCGTCTGAACGTGTAAGAGAGCTTGTATGTGAAGATATTTGATGTACTTTGCATATTGTGGCGCATTGGTGGTTTGTATCAGTCATACCATGCGTCTGAAAATGTCTGGGATGTGTTCTGAGTTCAAGCGGGATTAGGATAAGCGTTTGTTACCGCGTGTGTCAGCACGTGTTAGCGGTGTGCATATATGCAAGACGATTATGCGTATGGCCATTGAACCCAATATGTGACGACCTTAAAGCCTTGAAGCTTTCGCGGCGACAGAATTGAATTAAATTTTCTCGGGCAGACAGCCGCGTCAGGATGTGAAGTTTTCTGACGTTTCGACAATTTACTCCGTCCCAATCTTCAGGGTGTGTAGGTGGTTTGGTGGCACCAAAACTGATCTTCACATTCTGACGCGACTGTCTGCCTTACAAAATTTTCCTTAAAGTTTCTAGTTCATCGGAACATATCGACAGCAGCGTTACATGGCGTAAAGGGGGGGGGGGGGGGATTAGAGACAAGCTTGAAACAGAATATGATATTAGTGGAACTGCCAGGTAAGAAAAGAAGTATGGACTTTCCGGATGCAATATATCCTGTACACTATGCAGAAAAATGTCGGGGTAGGTGTATTATTCATTCTGTCAAGCCTTGATATGTGTTACAGTAAAAATGTTACCCATCATACTGAGCGCTCTTCGCCAAGGTAGGAAGACGAAATGGAGGATGAGGTAGGCTGGGCATTTGACACGCACTGGAATGTACAGCGACTCGCTACGGGTTGGATGGTCCCGGGATCGAATCCCGGGGGGGGGGGGGCGGCGAGATTTTCCAGACCGTCACTGGGACCCATCCAGCCTCATGCACTATGGGTACCGGGTCTTTCCCGGGGGTAAAGCGGCCGGGGCGTGGCGTTGACCACCACCCCCATCTAGCGCCGAGGCTAAAGAAAGAATAGAGCTATTCCCCCTCAGACTTTGGTGGCCTGTTCTGGGGTGAACTTTACCTTTACTGGTGACTGTAGAAATGCATGCAAAGCGTTGGTCAGCAGCTGAAGTCGGTAAACTAGGAAGATGCGGCATGAATGGAAGGCTGAGGAGTGTGAGGGTATGAATTGGGTTAATTTGCTTAGCAGCTATTTGCATGGTAGTTCATGGGTTGGATTGATCGGCCGAGCGACTGTTGTTTTTGGAGGAAGACTTTGCTAAATGCCTGACTGAAACCGTCGAGCGGGTAGAACTTCTGCCCCTTAGCCGTGTGTTCCACGGAGACATTGTGCACCTCCGAAACGTCGGTGACTTTAGCATTCGGCAACAGCTTTGGCGATCCAGAAGACTTGAATCTCTTAAGCAGCACCGCTGTGAGGTCTTAAAATGTCGCAACTTTATTTTTACTGTTGTCTTCCTTGAAATTTTCTGGTGGGTTTATGGTTGACCATTTTGTCTCCTTGTCCTCGTACTCACCTGGCTACTTATGAAACCGGTTGACTTGTCTTGGAGTTTGATATGACATTACCGGAGGTCACCTCAGTCTTGGTGACTTCGCACAGTCTGGTAGTAACACAACAAGTTGTGTCCGCTTCACGTTGACACCACATAATGCAGTCATGGTATGATGGTAAGGGATCTTAACATACTTATTTACTGCAATTGGGTTGTCACCCCGTGGCAGTGGTTATTTTACATGTAAACAAAACATGAAATTCGTTACTACTGAATTTAAGTCGGGAGGGCTACATGAGAAGCATGTGGTGGCAACTTGGAATCTTGGGAACCATCTCAGCATTTGCTTATAGACACAGGGAAACCAAGAAAAACCTGTGTCGAGATGGCCGGTCGCAGGACCTTCCGAATACTGACTTCTAGCCAGCAGT
>Ga0131853_10022231_pt1 | contig 11481 bp, 6 predicted proteins | sample TergutLab28metaG_FD_92764 | JGI IMG/M metagenome (GOLD analysis project Ga0131853, IMG submission 92764) | Labiotermes labralis P1 segment gut microbial communities from Petit-Saut dam, French Guiana - Lab288 P1 (version 2) (version 2) | ecosystem: Host-associated > Arthropoda: Insects >...
ATTTTAATGGCTACATCAGAAGATGATTTACAAACAATGGCACACCACTTGAACCTTATAGCAAGAAAATATAAAATGACCATATCTAGTACAAAAACAAAATCAATGGCAATGTGGGGGAACGTGTTTACAAACATCTAATTACAATTGTTGCCTGCTTAGATAACATCCAATTACAGCTGTTGCATACCTGTTAATTACATCTTATATACCTAAACTGTTTTTCGTTCAAACTAAAATGGGTTAAGATAACAACCATTGACATTAGGAACACTCGTCCTACTATGAATCACAAGGCCTATTTTTTATTACTTCAGGCCTCATAAATGGCTGTGTCGTCGTTAGAATTAACAACTGGAGTAGTTATTCACCCTAATGCTTAGTCATCCCGTCCTTAGAAATGTCACACCAGTGCTTTGACTGTTGAAACTGTTACTTATGATAATGTATCAGATGTAGACCCCTTGGATTCTCCTCTTTTGTAAAAAAAATTGAATTTAAATCAATTATTATATGCACAGAAATGCACAGATCTTCCACTCAAAATTCAAGGCGCCTGAAGAGTAATATAAAGCAAGTTCCATAACGAGAGCACAAAAATTTTCGGTGTCACCTACATGGTGTAGTCGCCCTTGCAACCTTGCGCCTTATATATATATATATATATATATATATATATATATATAACTCACTTAGTTTTGAGATGCAAGTCTTATACCGATGTGTCGGAGAAGCCTGCTGTCTCAACTATCAGACTAGAGTCAGGTTATCTTAGTCACTACAGTGACCAGTCCACGGGCTAGATGATCGGGGGTTCGAATTTCGGCATAAGCAGGAAAATTTCTGGCCAGGCTCTGGGGCCCACCCAGCCTCCTACTCAGTGGATAAACACAGCTCTTGCCCCAGGGGCTGGCGCCGCATCAGCGGGGCAGGACGTGAAACTTACCGCTCACCTACGCCTAGTGCCGCCGTTAAGAATGTGTGGAACTATACCTCCGCTCCCCCTATGTGCCTTGATGGTTTGTAGTAAAGTGACTTCAACTTTGCATCACGACACGGACAAATGGCAAATATTAGTATAATTGCACCCGGTTCCATGACTAGGGTAACCACAAGTGACGTAAGTTTGTCAAACATACCAGTCGTGGGAAAAAGGCTTAAGAAGCAATGAATATAGGTGAACAATAAACACTAGCCCACCGTATAACTGAACATCAAAACTTAATGGTACTTGCAGCCTCCAAACTTAATCAGTTATTTCATACGTTGTCACAGGGAACACGTTTAATGACGGAAATAATGAAGACTTTGCTTGCGTTGTGGTAATAAAATTTGTTATAATTTTTCGACGTCGATTCTGAGACCCTGTCAAATGCGAGAGGCACCCCGATTCAGACATTTTAAGACATGGAGAAGTACGTCTTAAGATTCGATGAAATGAGGTAACTGTGTTACACACAAAAAAAATCGCTAAACAAGCCTACGCTTATAATTGAATCCATTAGCAAATCACTATTTTCCATTCACCAAGATATTATATTATAATGACATTATTTTGATTCATAACAAATTCGATATTAGTTCTATTTGTGTATATGCTACTCTTACTCTAAATAAAATCATAATGTTGTGTGTCTACGCTATTGCCGAAATTCTGTAATTGAATAAAAATATTTGATAACGTCGACATCCAACTCCCGTCCATACAGACACACAGAAGTTGTGTGAAATTGTAAACATCCTAACATTAACGAGTGTTCCTTTCAACACCCGGCCTCAGATACCCTAACGATGGGATCAGCAGGTTCCTCCGATTAGTTGATACACTTCTCACAGCAACACCAGTAACACATCCGTTGAGACAGTAAGCGTCCTATATTTGAATCTCAGGCGAAAATAAATTAAAAGTCATCGTCTCAAATTCTTATTCACATTACTGTTGCATATCGCAAGTCTGATCGTATGATAGAGGCCGTATGAAGGTTGAGAAACATGAATAGTTAATTAACGCCGGCCAGTACTTACTCAGATCCGACGCTGGCAATGCGATGTCAATCCCACAAAGGCTAAAAGAAAACTGGACGTGTGGTAGAAGGTGGGAGGTGGTCGGGAGCCAGACTACGCACAGCAACCTCTAGAGAGAACTTCTATATTTAGATATTGGCATACGCATGCTGCCTTCATCTCCAGATTTCAACTCTGTCCCTTCTGCCAGTATGTCAAAATGAACACGGATTACGTGCAGGCACGCGAATGTAGTGCTAGACCACCAATCCGGAGAAACTCACACGCCATCTGTGGTTCGTTGGCGTAACCTTCAAAACTGTTCAAGAGTGATCTAAAGCATTAGCTTTTACAGTTTTATCGTCTTATCTATACTAACGTAAAGAAATAGCAGTCTCCTGTTATCTGTGCAGCATCAAAAGCGTTCGTTACTACAACCAAGTTCAAAAACCGGCATAGACCAGTCGGGGAAATGACCTGCTAAGGAATGGACGACTGAGGAATCGGGGTCCAATTCCGAGCATAGACAAGGTATTTTTTTCTTCGAAGCCTCCATACTGTCCCTGGAGCCTACTACTCCTGCTACTTAGTGGGTACCGGGGTAAATCAGCATGGTCGTGAAGCTAACCACTAACCTGCAGCTAGCGCCGACCGTAAGAATGCGTTGAGCTACACCACCACTCCTCTATATGCCTTCATGGTGTGCTCCTTAATTATGCACCTCTATCTGTTCAAAATTCCGTATTTATTCAAATTGCGCGGCCATTGTGGAAATTGCAATTTTACCACCTTTGGGTGTGTACTGGGTATTCTGTATAGTTGGTATTCCTGTCACAACAAACATGTCGCTGTGCAAAATCAGTCATCTATAGCTGGTGTATCTTGTACAACACGTGTTACGATGTCTTATTTATTTTCTGACAGATATGGATACTTACAAAATTCATCTGGTGGACTTATATCTACCGTCAACCTAAAATATAAGAAGAAGTATAATAAAATCAAAAGAATAATCAAAGACTTGGTTTTTGTGAGTATCGGAAATGTTTTTCTGTTAGCAATTGCAAGCATGAAGTCATAACGGTTTGTTTAAAAGGTTCTAGAAACCACAGTAGCTGAAGTTCCTACCAATCTAATGCTACTACGTAATATTTTATATATGCAGTCTTATGGGAGCTGGGATAACCTAGTCGGTATAGAAAGTAGGTTACGGCATGGACGTCCGAGGAATCGTAGTTCAAATCCCTGCAGGGGAAGGAGATTTATCTCTTCTCCAAAACGTTCATGTTCTCTCTGAAGCCCACCTAGTCTCCTCCTGAATGGGTTCCATGGATTCTTCCCCCTGGGTTAAATCGGCCGTGGCGTGAAGCTGACCACTCCCCCCAATTCGTGCTGAAGTTAAAAAGTATGTGGTGTTATATTTCATTGCCACATACGGGTTCATGGAGTGCGCAGGTACACCTTTACCTTTGCAACAGTCTTAGGCACCTCGGATTAATAACACAAGTAATGCTATAACCTAGTTCGTGAATTTTTTAGTAACATTTTCTATGTTTCTTTTTTCGTTGAAATACTTGAGATAATGATTTATGGCTATCGCTGATCACTTGCGATACACATCTTCATTAGGAAAATGCTGCTCTCTGTGACCAAGTTTCTCAGATGCAAGAGAAGATTCTCATCGTGAAGGAAGAAAGGAGATTTTTACTCAAGAAACTTTATCATCTTCAGGCTATTGCAGGTACACATATTATGCTTATTTAACCCTTCATTCAAATGTCCGACAGGAGTCAACGTGGTAACCTGTAAAGTATTGAAAGTTTGAGTGGTTGATATTATTCCACACGCTTGTTGCTGCTATCATAACATCTTTTTTGTAAAAACTGTGTAGCTTACATCCTTAATGTTGTATGCAATTTCTAAAAATGCTGTCGTAATATAGTCTGCACCTTCCCAGTTTTCTGGCAGTTGTATGAGGGAAAGTCAAAAACTAAGTTTCCATATTTTTTAGGTGAATGGAGGTAGGTGGGGACAAGTAAAGCACTTGGTTATGTTTGGATACCAGTCTTTTATTTTCCCACATAGTCGCTAATCTTGTTCAGACACCTGTTATAACATACAACAAGATTTTCTGAGCTGTGACAGTCTTGTTTTCAAAGCCACATCTGAATGTTGGCTTTGATGGTGTTATCAGATGGAAAACATGGACCTAGGATATGTTATTTAAGTTTGTCAAACATATGTTAGGCTGGGTGGGACCAAGTCAGGGCTGATGGTGGGTGGTGAAAATTTTCCCAGTGCTAGGCATCCAGCAGGCCAGTAGTGGTGTGGCCAGTTGTGCCTTAGCAACACACTTCAAAGTAAGTAGGACTACCAGTGTGTGCGACAAAGTAACAGCTTGCTATAACTGTTCACTTCATGTGAATGGAATAGGGAAACTTTTTGACTTGCCCTCATATGTAAATGGGCATTCATTTGAAGGTGTATATACATTCTCTGTACAATTAATATGAACAATACAAATTGAATGCAATATTGAAATATTATGTCTGTAAATGTGGACTGAATGATCCAAAATGAAAACTAATTCAGTAGAAAGATTTTCAAATTAAGATTACTTGTACAAGCTAAGAAATTTCACAATACATTTCCAGAAACAGACAATCAGTTGCAAATCCACACTCCAAAACTTCCAACAGCTGGATTCAGCCCACCTTCAGCTTCATCAGATGTAAGTTCTTCAGCTAAGAAAACATCTGCCAAGAAAAGATCTTCATCTGAAATTCTAGGTACACTTACTTCATGCAGAATAACAATATATTTCACTCCCTATCCATTATAGTAGGTACAAAACCAGCAACTTTTTCAGTGTCATAGAGTGAGCTCAAGAAAGAATGTAAGGTGGAGTGGAGAATGTGGAGTTAGGAGATTGGTATATTCGCAGGTAATAATTTTCTGTAATTTCAAATGAAGGAGGTGCATTTCCATAAATTTGAGCATTATTCTTTATGCTTATGCATCAGTAGCATTCTCTTGTTAAATAGGGTCTATATTGCATGTTTTGTGTAAAAATGTCCTTCAACTCGTAATTGAATTGACCCCCCCTTTCTCTCTGTTGGAACTTCCATGTTAATTGCCATAGAAATCTACTGTTTTGTGAAGTGAGATATTGTAAGCCATAGATTTTATTTCTGCAGCTGAAAATATCCCAGGCTTAACCTGAGAGTTTCAAAACCTATGTGACTGCATGTGGCCTTTGAAGGGAATAGCTTGGAGGCTGGGTCAAGTGGAATCATGCAGTGGGTTGGGTGTTCAATTCAGCTTAAATTCACTCACCTTTTCTATGTCGCCAAGTATGTTGCTATATAAGCATTGATTTTTATTTATTTACTTATTTATTTATTTATTTATTGCACCTTTTGATTCTAAGCAGATGGCACACCTTAATTTGGTCTGAAGAGAATCTCATGCTCCTAATGTCCAAGCTAACAAAAGAGTAGTTTAAAAATTTCAAGGGCTGCTGAGAGCTCACTTTTGAGCATATTAAACTTGCCTCAGTACCTCTGTATTTCATCTCTTGTACTGAGTACAAGCCAAGAACCCCGTTAATTTGAGCAAGTGCAATAATGGAAGGTCATCATAATAAGAAAGTAATTAAAAGAGAGATACAAAATAAAACATTTTGCCCCAAAGTACATTATATGGATTGTCAGCACAAAAAATTAGAACATAGTAAGACTCACTGCCTTAAAACTCAAATTGTCTTTTTGACATAACATATAAAAGCACTTTTGATTTTCAAGACTACTTATGGTACTTGATTTTTATATAAAAAAGGGCCACTGTCATCTGAGAGTAAGATTTATACAGATGCAAATACAGGTAGTATAATGATGCCTATAACATACATGGGTGTGCTGAAAAATAATGCCTTGTAATTTTCTATATGGAAATGGGTATACATATTGCATAAAATGAAAACCAGTTCTCTCTCCAATAATCACACTTGCTATCTATACACATTCACCAGCATTCAAGTAGTTTTGTAGTTCATCACAATAGAACTGTGTCTGTGGATGAGTGAACCACAACTTAGTCACTATTGTGACTTCATCATCCGATATGTAGTGTAAGATGTTCCTTCAGTGTGGTAAAGAGATGAAAATTGAACAGCGTGATATCAGAACTATAAAATGCATGATCAAAGACAGTAAGACGAAGGTGTTGATCTCTGCACATATTCTCACACTTGTGTGTGGTTGAATATTGTCATGTTAAAGGAGCAGCTACTCCTTGTGAGGAAATTCTTTGAAGTCATACTTCCAGCTTCCTCATTGTTTCACAGTAATGTGCAGAGTTAATGGTTGTGTCAATAGGCATGAATTCCCAGGTTCAAGGAACTGTTCAAACTTCCCATCATGAAAAGCCCAATGATGACTACATACTCCTCTCCATAAACAACTTCCATTTGTCAATGAATACCAATTGGAGGTGCCTTTTCTGCAGTCAGGAACACTATCACTGCATGCTGTTTCATATGCAGTGATGTGCTTATGTTACACTTTGCTGTGTTAACAAGCACAATTCAGAGCCCTGTGATAGCAAAAGTTTAAATTTCAGCCACACATGTTGGGAAACACTAACAGGTTGAAAGCAGTTGAGTTTTAGTCCTGTGTTTATGTTCTTCTTTTGTGGGGGAAGGAAAAAAAACAGGAGACATTGGGGGGGAAGAAAACAAAAACAGGAGACATTACTTTTCAGCTCCCATTCATGTATGGAATATAATGTACTATTTGTAGGCTGTTCAGTAAGTGAATTATGTTTTAAATTGATACTTTAAGTTGTATTCTAATTTGTCAAGATGTAATATTTGCTACAAATTCAGCATCTTTAAACACAGAGTTGACATGTAGGAAAACTGGCGTCAACTATCCACAAAAGTAATTTTCAAGGATGTGCAGCAGTAATTTACCAATCATATTTCTGCATTCTTCACTGACCTTGAAGGTTAAAGTTGTGTAATTTGTAACTCAAGCAGGCACATTAATTTTCTGTGACATGGTATGAGAATTAGTCATCAATATTTATGTACTCTTGACCCATGTTCAGAGTTCTAGTTCTATACTCTCTATGATATTTGGACTAGGTTATACAATAAAGGCATTACAGTGCCTTTCTCTGAGCTTAAAGACCATCAGCACATTCAGAAAACTTGCCATTCTAAGCTTCAGCTGCATCTCCCAGAAACATACTGAAGAAAGGGGTTTTTTTTTAATTCAACCATCTTTTCATAACATTAACGCTGATGCATGTTCATACTTTTCAGTAGCTTCATGTACAGGACAGAGCATAATTTACTGCACTTAACTGTCTGTATTTATGTGTTGGAACTTGTCATGTACTTAAGTAGTCACTTCTCTTTCTATGTTAATGACAGATTAGTGAGTTCTTTTTTTTTTCCCCTCCCCAGAGAGTCTCAAAATGAATCCAAAGATGAAAAAAAGTAGTTCAACAAAAGCAAAGAAAATAGTGCAGCCAATTCCACTTGATATAACTGGTCGTCCAGTTTTCCCAATTGTACTTGGAGGATTAACAGTACATAGCTTGGGAGAGGTAAGATAAAAATTTCATTTTGAATTATTTCTGTATCCCATAACATCAACTGAGATAGTATGCCACACAGAAATTGCTATTGAGAATTTAGAAAGTAATTAACATAGGAACTGTATAATGAAATCAGTTCACTTCAAATGATTAGCACACAAGCATAAGTGGGCCTAAAGGAGGACACTTGATGCTGCTAGCAACTTTCAGATCTCTGAACCAGATATTCTGGTATCATCTTTAAGTGTGTATAAGAATATCCTTCCCTTCTGTTAGGCACACAATCTCAAGCGGTTGTGTAGGGATCAACATTCTTTTCCCTTCCCTTGCTGTCCTATCATCTATTTGAGAATAATATGAAATCATTATTTTCAACACATTACTCCACTTTGCTATGAAGTCAAGATCTATGAAAAACAAATTTTATGCTCTGGCTGTACTCTGCCAAAAATGCATATGTTATTGATTTACATTAGTTGATGCTAACTGACACCTTTTCATTAGGTAACACAATGAATTTAAAGTATGCAGCTTTGTCAATGACCTGAGTAAAGGTGGATCCACCTTGCCCATGTGGCATGTAACAACATTCCTATGACTGCTGGTTGAAGAAAGCCACTAGCTGCTGTCTTGTACTGGCTTGCTGTCCACACCATCGAAACCTCCTACAAATGTCATCAGTATTTGAAACATCTTGTTTAGCATCTCATGACACAATGGACTCTGCACTGACAGGAGCACTGCACTGACACAATGACTGCTGCCAACATGACAGTGGCATGATGCTGCTGGGATTTAAGTTACTGACAACAATCAGGAAAGAATGGCCTAGCTTGTGTGATATCGTATGGCATTTTGAGATTCACTGCCCTGTAGTACACATTGATTATTGGCACTGCCATCCTAGTTGCCAATTTACGTCCCTTGCAGCATGGCCACAGGTCTGACCATACACTTGCACTGAAAATATGCAGGTCTTAGTAGAATAACAAAATCCTATTACACAGGCACAGAACCCCATTAGGATGTCTGTCCTCTTTCAGACCTGTCTTAAATTCTCCATATTTGTGGCTTTTCCAAAAGGTACATAATCCTTTAGTCTAAAAAAAATTTTGTAAGTATCAGGTTAGTAATTTATAGAACTGCACATAGCTGTTCTCTGGCATACCAAAGATCTCATGAATACACATTTCTAATGTTTGTTTTACAGTTATTTGCAGGAAGGTGTAGTGTCTTTCATTTACATTGGTTTTAATCTGCGTCTTTTATTGCGCAGGTTGTTTCAGACAGACCTGACTACCACTCTGAAGATCTCATTTTTCCAGTAGGATTCTGTTCCACTCGAGTTTATGGTAGCCTTAAAGATCCAGAAAAGAAATGTGTATACACATGTAAAATTCTGGATGGGGGAACTGCACCTACGTATGTAGATAATGATTTACATTATTTTTGTTCTATAAAAGTTTCAATGCTATTCATGCCGCCTGAATATTTCTTTACTGTATATGCTGTAGTGGTGACCAGTTATTATTTAATTGCCTGTGCCTCACACTCAGTCACTCTGTCCCTGACACTACAGGCCATAAAATGGTACATTCTGTTGTTTTTGTGTCTAGCTTTGAGATTGTGGCAGATAGTGACTTGGATGCACCTATTGTGGGTAATTCTGCCAAAGAATGTCACTCCATGCTTCTGCAACACATCAACCATGCTCTTGGTGTAGAGGTTGTTAATACACAAGGACGTGGACCAGAATTCTTTGGTTTCTCTCATCCAACCATTCAGAACCTCATTCAGAGTTCACCAGGAACTAGAAAATGTTCATCCTATAAATGGAGTAAATTTGAGGTGAGAATTTAAGGAACAAAATAAAAAATAAATAAAAAAAAATAAAAAAAAAAAAAGAAGAAGAAGAAGAAGATATGTTACAGTGATTGTTTCATATCTACATGTCAGCTTGAGTTTGGATATGCCTATATGTTCAGTCTTGTACTGTGAAGAATACTGTGTGTGGCCTCTTTTGAAGTAACAATCTAATGGTTCTGCCACTGGGAATTGGAAACACTTTTGATCCCATAAAATTCTGTGCATTTCTTGGGCCCCTATCCGCTTCTTAAGAACAACTTTGTTCCTCATAGTTAATGTACACTACAGGAGGGCCTAATTCATAATATGACTATTTGCAGTCATCTTAGGAATGTATCCCTTGCTAATGTACATTAACAGATGGATGTAATATTCATGGCTGTTTTTTAATTCATTGTGTATATGTCTGAATAACCTTTCCAGGTGAGCCGTTCAGGAGAACCTCTAATGGAAGAGAATGATGCTTCATTAAATTTTGATGCTCTGCAGCGTAGTATTGCTTTCAGTAAATCACATATGGTGGCAGTGATAAAAGAGGAACCTTCAGATCAGCTGCTGAGTAACTCCAGTGCCACTCTTCGAGATCTGCTGATGTCTTAACATCAAACAGCATTTATACAAGAATTTAGTTTCAGTCATGAATTACCATGAATGGACATACTATTTCACTAATAAGCAGGGATGTTAGACAAAAATTTGATAGGTTTATATACATAATTTTGTTATATAAAAAAACCTGTATTATGGCAATGAAATTAATAACAAAAATCTGAATTCCTGGAATACTGCTGAAGTGGAATGATGAATAAAGTAATCCAATGCATGGTATATCCAGTAATAAGACTGGAAGTGACTGACATGGAAATAGTGATATAACTGTTCATTCTGGAAGCATGAAGATTGCTATGTGAACATCCAAAATATGTTCAGAATACAGGCAAATAAGTGTTTAATGGGAAATTACTAGATGCCAGCAATGTCATAGAAATGAATATTGTTTTTGCACTGATGTGTTCAGCACCTAATTTACAATAGGAATTATTCTGTTCCAGCAGTGAAGCAGTGAATTTAAATTCCAAACTGAAACGTAACTTCATTGTAAAAGTAAATGACAGCTATGTACTTTATTGGTTTCATTTAGAGCAGTGTTTGTCATCCTATTTGAGCCATGACCCAAATTAGGCTAATGGCTTTATCTTACAACCTCTATAATCAGACAAAGATACGTGTAAAAGAACAAACATGAATCTGTGTAACAAGTGTGACTTTTAATAATTTAATGAAATTAAGATAAACATGTTGTAAAATTAAAGGAAAGGATCACAACAGTCAAACACAACAGTATCTTTATACAAGGGTCGTACCGAAAGTCATGAGCAACCATTTTTTGCATGCAAACCAGGAACAGTAAACGAAGGAGAGTATGGTGGTAGATGGAACCAGCTGTTGTGTTATCCTTGAGTGTCTCGTGACGTCAATAGCTTGCATCACGTGACCAGTATCACTCCTAACAAAATGGCCGACGATGTCATTTCGCCAGTGTGCTGTCATCGAATTTCTCGTTAAAGAGGAAATCCCTGCTGCAGAAATTCACCAGAGACTTCAGCGTGCTTCTGAAAGTGTATGCGTGGGTGCGAGCAGTGTTCACAGATGGGTGAAACATTTCAAAGATGGGAACACAAGCATCCAAGATCAGCCTCGGAGCAGTCGCCCTCGAACAGCCTCAACTGAACGCAACAAGGAGAGAGTGGATGAGATCATTCAAGACGATAGGCATGTGACTGTGGACACGATAGCCCGAACACTTGGATTAGGGCACAATGCAGTACAGGAGATGATTGAAAGCTTAGGCTATAGGAAAGTTTGTGCTCGTTGGGTCCCGCGCTTATTGAATGAAGACCACAAAGGTCAGCGAAAAGCCATCACCTCAGAACTGCTGCAGAGATATCGACACGAAGGCGATGATTTTTTGCTCCTTATTGTGACAGGTGACAAAAGCTGGTTTCA
>Ga0131853_10022232_pt1 | contig 11481 bp, 5 predicted proteins | sample TergutLab28metaG_FD_92764 | JGI IMG/M metagenome (GOLD analysis project Ga0131853, IMG submission 92764) | Labiotermes labralis P1 segment gut microbial communities from Petit-Saut dam, French Guiana - Lab288 P1 (version 2) (version 2) | ecosystem: Host-associated > Arthropoda: Insects >...
ATCTAACACTGCGTGGTTTCAACACTTTGAAGACTTAATTATGGAATATCCCTGGTGTGATGCAAGTAAATTATGGTTTTCAAGGGGTCAAGATGGTAGGTATGTTTGGCATATACTTATAAGGTATATTTCAATATTAAAGGAAGCAACGTAGCCCACAACATTTCACACTAGACCCATGGTGAAAGTCTTTTTTGAAAAATTTTTAATTATCGAACTGGTACTATTTTCCTGCTTATATGTAACTCCGTATTGTTCGTACAGAATCGATCCATGTGTGCGTCTGTTGATTAGTGCTTATTCGTGAGCAAAGTGCATGAAACTCGCAAAACAATTATATTTTACCCAGCGTATTGGAAGATTGGTTTGGGGCGTGCTTTGTATGCAGCCATTTGTTGGAATTCGCTAACAGTCCTTCCATCACATGCGTGGGGGCAGTACAGGGGGACAGTAAATTTATTCTACATACGACCTCGAGTACAATGCATAAAGCTTCGTTCCGTAATTAAAACTTAGCCCAACCGTGGATGAAATGGTGCTGAAACCGGTAATTAGGGGCCGTCACATTGAACGACACGGAGATTCGATTTGCAATGTTACTTTTTTATCTCTCATAGGATGGAGAAATGTAAGTCAGGAATGATTGATGTGCTGGTTGCAAGTTTTTCTCTCCTGTCCACTGCCGTTATGTAAAGTTCATGGAATATTAAGCAATTGTAATGCAGCACGGCCCTATGCTTACTGCCATCACATGCTTGTACCTATTGCTTTCGTTTTATTTATTATATACGCATTTCAGCTATTATTACTAAAATCAGAGTTACGAAAATTCATTTTAACTGCCCTACCAACGAACGAACAACCATCAGAACAATGAAGGTAGACTATCATTTCTATTATCTGACGAGAAAGGCGATCATTCTAGTAACACACTATCCTACAATATTGTGTACAATCATCTTTCAAAATATTTGTGTTTTTAAGCGATTGTAATAATCCCCTGTTTCTATAGGTATTAAAGATGGAACAGATTATTAGCGAAGGCTCTGAGCTACTTAATTTAGGTCAGATTTTCATCCTGTTCGTCACTAATGTCGAAGGACTCATATCTCCGACGTCGTTTATACTTTGTGAGTTTCCTACCCTACCACACTCTTGATTTCCCATGCGTGTTATGTGTTCTGGCGCTCCCGTTCCGATTCATTCAGTGACATTTTATAGCAGTTTTGCGAACCTTTACAGTTTACCTATAGGGCTATGCTTTTCGTAAATTTTTCCTCACGTACCACTATGACAATAAAATTTCACGTACCCATACCACTAGGTATTGTATATATTAAAGCCTACATTCAGGATGTTGGTCTTCGGGATTTTTCGGTGTGGAATCCTCGTATTTTGCAGTTGTTGTTTCTCTAATTTAACGCTATTGGAGGAAGAACAGTCTGTATTTATGTTCGAAAAATGAAGTATTCTATACAATTTATAGATGTTTTTCCGTAAATTTCAACACTTTTAATATGTACAATTAATATTTCTAAATTTTAATTATAAAAAAATTCTAAATGTTTTACGTAATACCAGGTGACCGTCGGCGTAATTCCAGTTGTACGCGAACCACAGTTTGTAAACAGATTATAAGTTATTTCCTCTATCCCCGAAACAAGCAAGTTAGACTTGCCTTGTCCGCAGGGACATACTGTGTAAGCTGTGGTGTTCAAATCAGAGATTCACTGCAGTTTCAGAAACAAATGTGTCGTACACAGTTCCAATGTGCGATTCGGTTTTTAGAAATGGTTTACGAATATAATATACCTGCAAAGTATTTTTGTTTTCGGCATTTCCTACTCCGTGTATGTTTCTAATTTCCTGCCAACTAAAAAAGTCGATCCACAAGACATTTTATCTCTTCTTATAATAAGTTGTAATAACACTTTTGTTATCAATTTTAAGTCTTCTTCTTTTAATTATGTAAAAGTACTTGCACAAAGTCGTGTAAGCTCCTATATAGTTGAGTCTTGTGGATTATATTTTTCTCTAATTTTCTTATATTAAAAATTAAAATACCTTGCGATATTAACGATATAGAAAACGAGTACACAATAGTTGCGCAAGTGACTTACCTACAAAAATGTGAACTGTACGGAAAGAAACATACAACATTTACATGAAATATTTTCGGAGATGTCAAGTGAAATGAACAAACGTGTGACAATTCAAAGCAAAGATATTCATCTGAATTTGGATTTCCATACATGTAGCAAGTGTCGTGTATGGAGGGAACTCATAATATATAAGTACTAGTCTTGGCGCAAGAAAAGTGACCCTTTCTGGAAGAGGACACCTGATATCGGCGTTGGTGTAGTCCTCCTTGTTGTTGTAACTTCGGCCAGAAAAAGTTTCAACCGGAAGGCTGTAGCAAAACACTACAAGCCACGAACAAACCTTCTTTATAGCACCCATAAACAGACGTTTTGCTGTAGCAGTTAGTTCTTTTTCTTATTTAGGAAATTTCGATTTCGATTCTTGCCTGAGGAGCGGCCATTAGGTTTTGTATATTCTTTTCCGCTCATATTGCGAAAAAATATCTGTCGTACAGCATTACGCTTTGCTGGTTGCACCACCTGTTTTAACATTTTAAACCCAACGGTTTATTTACGTAGCACGAGTTTTGATATTCAAAAATTCTACAAGGCGCTCGCTTTGCGTTGAGTGTTTTGTACTGATCTCAGAACAGACAGCGACCTTTGCTTTATACGTCATTAACAGATTGGTTTTTATAACTGTGGTAGAATGAGTTTACAGCGCGGTACGGACTGATTCCTTACAGAAAGTTTAATATGAAAGTTTTCTGCATCTGACGAACAAATTTGTTACATTTATGGATTGCCTATGATTCACTGAATGAACAATTATTATTTTGTTACCCAATATAAATAACTATTATGCACAACAAGATCAGAACAATATAAAGTTACCCCCAACACATGCTACTCATAAAACATGTGCCTCGTTTTACGACACAGCTTCATGTTTCAGCTTGCACTGAATACGCAATGTGATACCTCATATCAAGTTTACACTTAGCACACTGCTTGTCTTTGTGATTGAGATTAAGTGCTTTTGTGAAGTAGGGTATGAACTTTTAACTAAAATTGTGATATGTTTCAAGCTTCATGGAATTAACACTTTAAACGCCGAACTAAATTTCATCTGCCATTTGCTGGCATTATTAGGAGCTCACCATATTCTCAAGGTTAGCAGGACAAGGGTTAAGGAATGCATTGTTCGTAACGTGCGTGCTTACTTTGTGAGGAGACATTGCGAAGTTTTGTTGTTAACGTAGGTGGACTAGCATCGCAAGTACAACTTCCAGTAATAAAACATGACTTGTATCTATATGAAACTGTTGACGAAAATGCAACTCGTGTGATCTAATCCAGATATTAGTACATTTCTTAAATATTTCTTGTTATTTTACAGAGAAATTGCAATTAAAGTGTCGTGTCTTAATTCAGTGACCGTTCCAAAGTCCAAAGTTAAGTTATAATATCTTAATATTTTTCATTTCTTATGGAACAGCCGCAGACATGCACGAACTTGTTACAAAAACTGTGAGTTTGTATTTTTAAATTCCACTGATTCTGTTATCTCAATTTATTCCGACAATTGTGCATGTCATCCTTCTTAGCTGTTTCCTTACTAGAAACGTTATGTGTCAGATTTCTGTATGCAGGAGTTCTTTCCGTTAAACTGAATACACCTTCTTGACGAAATGCAACTTTTGCTATCACGAACTTCAATAGGGCACGCAAACGTCGCTCCCTGCAATGACGTGTAATTTTTTTTTTTTATTCTTGGTTTATTTAACTACTCGTTTCCCACTACATATTTTGTAAAGCGTAGATATTTATATGAATTGCAAGTATTTGCTTCTAATATTCCATTAACATTAATACGTTCACTTCAACCAAAGACTACTCGATGACAGCAAAGCTTGTAGGGCTGTGTAATGCAATGCAATGTACAACACTAATACTAAGGATACAGGCAACGTACGTGTAACGTTCAAAGGGTCGCGTCCATGTAACTATTTTGCCATGGAAAAGTTATCATATGACGGTTAGTCTGTGGTCTGGGATAGAATCACCGTGGGGACGAGATTTTCCGCCCGTCCAGACCGGTTCTGGGGCCCACCCACCCTCCTGTAATATGGGTATAGGGTTTTTTCCGGGGGTAAAGTGCGACCGGGGCGTGCTGCTGAACACTCACCCCCTTCTAGTGCCGCGTTCATGGAAGAGTAGAGCTATACCTCTACCCACCCACTGGGCCAAACCGGGCCTGTAACGGTATCACTTTATTTTACGGCGAGTCTCTATTTTTATATCGTTTATCCGGGATGTAAATCTCATCTTTAATGAGACATATTGTCGTCTGTGGCCTGTCTGGCTGTACTATATTTCTCTACATTATCTTATAAATGGCACGATTTGTTGAAAAAAGATATTGAACATAAAATGTTTTTTTTTTGACGTTTTGCTGACCGTGCACCTCAGTATATTTATCTCAGTATTTAACCAACTTGATGCACAAAATCTGTTTCACAATAAGTTTTATTTCATGCTGGAAACATGTAGAGGCATGAAATAAACTTATTGTAAAACAAAAATTTTGTGCATCAAGTTGTTTAATTACTGAGATAAATAAAATTTATGTACTGATTTTCTCTACAAACTTATATTAAACCTTTCTCATTCTAAGAAGAATTAAGTGAGATATTGTCGTAAATGTGGATAGGCCTTCATGTAAAGCTCCCGTTTTTCTTAACGGATTTTAATTGCAGATGAATTTTCTTGATAGATGTAGAAAAATATTCAAATTAAATTTTCATGAAAAATCCGTCCCGTGGGAGCCGAGAGGTTTCATGCGTACAGACTGGCGTACAGACAGACGTGACGACGCCTATTAGTCTATTTTCGCTCATTTGAGAACGCACCTACCAAAAAGAAAATGAAATTAAACCATAGTTGTGGTAAATATGGTGAATTAAATTAAATAAATTAAATTCAGGTTCTTTATTAGAATTATTGCCGACAGGCGAAAGCTTTCAAATTTACACAAAGCTAAAAAAATAAAACAGAGGTGTTGGTAAAATGATTGTGAGGAAGACGACGAAGACAGTGACAAAAATGAAGGTAAGGTAACGTAAAGTGGTTGTGTCGGTAACGAAAAAAACAATAAAATAAGCCACCAAAACCAACTTATAATAATAATAATAATAATACCACTTACGAGACCTGAACATGAAAGTGGACGACATTTTATCTTTCATTAATGTTAGTAAATACGACCTAAACTGACACCCCGACATTTGATTAGGCGGGTCATTTTATTCTTCACTCTGTTTACAAACTGTCACGCTTACGTAAGAATCAATGGCCGTTAACGTGACAGGAGTACAAGAATGTATATGCGTCTTTGAAATACTTTACTTTGATGGTCTGTTACTTACTTACTTACTTACTCCATGGTGCAGAGTCCTTGAGAAGCTAACTTGTTTGTAACTAGTCAAGAAATTCCCCGCATTTCACGGAACCCGAAAGTTCATTACCGCATTCACAAGCGTCCGCCACCTCTCCATCCTGGGCCAGCCCAATCCACTCCATATACCCACATCCCACCTCCTGGAGATCCATCCTAATATTACCCACCCATCTACGCTTAGGTCTCCCCATTGGATTCCTTCCCTCCGGTTTCCCCACCAAGACCCTATACACCTCCTCTCCACACCCATACGCGCCACATGCCCAGCCCACCTCATTCTTCTCGATTTTATCACCCACAAATATTGGGTGAGGAGTACAAATCATTTAGCTCCTCGTTATGCAATCTCCTCCATTCCCCCGTTACCTCTTCCCTCCTAGGTCCAAATATTTTCCTCAAAACCATGTTCTCAAATACCCTCAGCGTTGAAGGCCTGTTATAGATAATAATTTCTTGTTTATTAACTTCCAGAGAACAAAAGTGTTTCAGGATGTGTAACTTTTTTCCTTCTTTTTTAAATCAGGAATAAGTCTTGAAGTGTTTTTCAAATACGTCATATACTGTGAGTTCTGTATGCTTTTTGGAATAAGGTATATCCTACACTTCATATAAGAAGTAATTCTTTCAATAAGAAATAATTTTAATTTTTTTCTGACGCATTATTTTTATTTAATTTATAAAAACCGAATTTGGTTTTCTATATCACTTTTATTATAAATCAACTCCTGCTGTAATTCGTCAAATCCCGCTAGAAAGTTTCAAAGATGAAAAATGAAGAATGTTAAGACGTCCATTTACTATTCCCATTTTATGTTTTTGTTTTGGCAAATGAAGATCGAATTATATTTATGAAAGACAATGCCGCACATATATTATTGCTATTACTCCTCATTTATGCGGGTTTAAATCTCCGGGAATTTCCTGATTAGCGAAAGACGAGTGAATGATTTTTTATTTTGTTGTCGTTTACTATGATAACGATATTCAGTTTCTCGCAGTGTTTTTATCCTTTGCACTAAATATTTTGAGTATGATTTCCTTCTTCATCAATATACTTTGTCTACATTGATTGTAAACCTAATAAAAATAATTACATACCTTTTAAGTCCCAAATTTAGATTTAAGCATTCTGTGTTCCTGTTTATAAATTCTTAAATATGTACATTGTTAGCAGTCACGTTCTGACCAAATCTAGCTGTAGAGGAACCAACAACTTTATAGAATACATAACGTTTAACACAAACTACAACAAACCTATGCAAATACTGGAGGAAACAGGAAGAAGCATCGTTCGTGCAATCAGTACGGACTGCTTAAATAGATTAATATTTGCGTAGATCCTTCGGCTGAGCGTCTAATTAAGACTGCTGAGAACCGTGCGGCTCCAAATCGCCGCCAAGACCCCTTACGCTACAAAATCCTCTGTCTCCCCCCCCCCTCTCTCTCTCTCTTGCCTTGGCTGCATACCATCTCTGAAGGAACTGCAGAAGCAACTTGCTAATTAAGATGGATTTCAGGATTCGTAAAACTACCACACGCCTTCGTTTAATTTTGTTGGTTGCTTCTGCATAATCAGTGCCATCCACTAACCCCGACTTGTGCGCGGATTTTGCAGGATATGCGTTTTCGAAGCCACAAGATGCAAAAATTACGGCGTCGAGAGAACTTATTAAAAAATCTAATACATTCCATTAAGTCTTTAAAGCACAGTGGCTTCTTAAATGTACCACCTGCCATAAAACTTAAATGATTAGGTTCCTACGGAGATCGCACGTAGAAATAACGGGCTGGTCTTTGTGATGTAGACGAGGTGTGCTCCCTCTGAGATGGAAAATGAATCAGAATCTTATTTAGCCGAAACTTTGCTTAACCTATCCTGAAGCAAATAATGAAATGATCCCCACCTTATAAGACGCTACTGCATGCATGTCATGCAGCCCAACCCCGTCATTTGAATTTCATTGACTGAAACCTCTTATTTTGAGAAGCTTCAAAATATCTTAAAATTTTGCCATCCATAAGTAACCATAAAATTAAAATTCCGCCGTCCTCTACTCGAGCCACTGTTTCTCACCAACATGATAAATTTCACTTCCATGTTACTGCCATCAGAATTACTAGCAGACGACGCCAGGAAGCCTTCTAACAGTGAAGGTTATTCTTCACCCATCACTGTAAATAAGCCTCTCGAAGCCTTGAGTCTAGAAGGATGTTAAGACTCATCGACTGGAAAATAATTACGTTTCGGAAGATTTTGCTGCCTCCTTCTTCAGAACTGAACAGTCTAAAAGGTGCTTGGATCTTCTTGGAGAGATGCTCTCTGAATATGAAACCACCACAATCAACCACAACGTCGGAAAATACATGGTTATTCGAAATGATTGTCGGTGTTTTAACAACTTATCGTACACAAAACACTTGAGATAGGATTATATGTTTTTTTATTTAATAGAACAAATCTCCAAGTTTTTGTTAGATACCTTCAGGTCTCTATATTTGACCCTCTGTGATTCTAAAAACATCAACACGATAATCGATAATCACCGCTGACATTCTAGAAACAGTTTGGAATGAACTCGATTATCGTGTTGATGTTTGTAGAATCACAAAGGGTGCACATATAGAGCACCTGTAAGTTATGCAACAAAAACTTGAAGTATTGTTCTGTTAAATTAAAAAAAATCATACATACTCCTATCTCAAGTGTATTGTGTATGGCAAGTTGGTAAAACCATGACAATCATGTCGAATAACCATGTATTTAGCAGTCAATAATAATTTAATCTTTATCAGCACAGTTATGACAACATCAGTCTTACAAATTGTGGCACATTTATCCTACGATTTTTCCTTACTTTTGCGTTTGCTGCTATTTCTTACGTCTGTCTCTCTCTCTCTCCTTCGTCCTGCTTCACGCAGTTAATCATATCCTCCTTTTCTCTTCTCCTAAACGTCCAGAGGGGCTGCGGAGTACACTCAGCTTTTTTATTTGGTGATTTCCAGTAGTCTTCTTCCCGGGAGTAAAGCGGCCGGGGCTTAAAGCTGCTCACACAATTCAGCCTATAACCGACATTACGAATGGACGGAACTGTACCTCAGCTCTTCCTATGCGCCTTCATGGAATGAAAAAATATATTTAGCCAAATTCTTTTCCTTCTGTCAAGTGCGTCTTACATATTGGGAATGCAACGAATTGCCATGAATCATTTGATAAATCGCAAGGTAGTTGTTCTGCGTATCGTTCCACTATTTTGATACCTTCGTATTTTAGCACAGCAGTGTCGTCATTACTCGCTGTTTTCATGCTCTCTATCCTCTTTCTTCATTATTCATTTGTTACATCCTTTTTATTTATACAGTTCATCTTATATTGTTAGGGAATGAAACATAACGGGTTACAACTTAGTAGACATGTAGAAGAATGGAGGTGGAAAGATATGCAGTCACATATTTTTTTATTCAGAAAAGTATCATTAAATGAGCAGTAGTTTGGAAAACTTGGAATGAAATCAGAAAATGATATGTAAATGTGATAGAGGGTAGTACTGTTAAGATTCTAGTATAATTGTATCAACAGCGGATGGAGCATATTTGTGTACCTATTTATAACAAGACAGGGAATGTACGTAAAACTTAACATTGAAGCGCGTTCGTGCAACAAATGTTGCAGTGGTAAAGAAATAAGTGTTACATATTCCAAGTGTGTGTTTGTAGCCTTAGTTACCCAGCATTTAATCAGCATGTGCCGTAATGTCATCTGTGTACTGTCCGGCTTTGTAATATTTTTCCACTTCATCTCATAAACGGCAAGATAAAAAAAATTAACCTGAAGTGTGGGTTTTGATTTCCTCTGCAGTTTTGTCTGAAACATTTCTCGTTCTAAGAAGAATTAAAAAGAGGTATGATCATAAATATGCATTGGTGTTAACGTGCAGTACTCATTATTCTTGTCAGATTTCAGTGAGACATGAAGTTTCTCGACAGATTTTGGAAAAATAATCAAACATCAGATTTCATGAAAATCCATTCAGTGGGACCCGAGTTGTTCCATGTCGGAAAGTCGGACAGACAGACAGACATGACGAAGCTAATAGTCGCTTTCCGCAATTTTTTTAAATGCACCTAAAAAGGGCGATTAAAGGGACTGTATCATTTATCGAAGTATGCCACCGTTATCATCCATAGAAAAATTCTGTTGATTTGATTTTAATGAAGAACAAATTCTATACGTGAAAGATGTGTGAATGCCGATGCAGTAGAACCACTGCTGTTGATATTTCTGCATTCGCCTGATACATCAGGAAAACTGAAAGTGTTAACAGGGCAGTAGTTAGCCATATATAGGCTCCAAGAAATCCCGTGATTCGGTTAGGAGAGAGGTTTTGTCAAATATTTTCATTCAGTATGATATATCATGTAATCAGTTATGTTAATAAAATGTGTTTAAATAAATCTTACAGTATAGTTTGAAGGGGCAGAAAAGAAGTTGTCTGAAACTTTTCATCTCGACACAGGTTTTTTTTTGGTTTCCCTGTGTCTATAAGCAAATGCTGAGACGGTTCCCAAGATTCCAAGTTGCCACTATGTACATACAATTGCATACAATGAAGAAAAACAAAGAAGTCTTTTGTTCGCTGAGAACTAAGTTTTTCTAGAAATAAATGATTCAAAGAACTAAATATTTCACATTTTTAAATCTGCTGAGCGGAATGCAGGACAAAATCCGCATAATAATATAGGGAATAAATTCTTTGAAGTATTAGTAAATACCAAGGAACTGGAAACAACAGTGTGTAATAAAAATGATGCGAAAGAAGAAATAAGAAACCAAATTTGGAGAATGCCTGCTTACATTTGGGGATGAACATAGGTTAAGGTTTGTCAGGAAGAATTTCCTGCAGTAGACATTTGTACGTAAGTGGGAGTCTGTAACAGGAGCCTGGAGAAAATTGCATGTTGAGGAGCTTTATGGTTTGCACACCCCTTCAAATATTATTGGAATGGTCAGATCATGGGAGGTGAGATGGACGGGGTTGTGACAAGCATAGGGAAAAGAGACAAGAACCGCAAGGTTTTCTGGTGGTGAAATTTGGTAGATAGAAGCCACTTGGAAGACCTTGAAGCAGAAGGGGGGCATAATATTGAAAGTGATCTTAATGACATGGAATTGGAGGTAATCGGCTGAAATAATTTGTCTCGGGATGGGGACAAATGAACAGGCTATTGTACATTCAGGTTCCGCAAGCATGAAGAATGATTTGACGAGCTGATAAACTGTTAGCTTCACGGAAGGAATGTGCTACATGAAATTAGTAAAGTAGACTAATGAATGTTTTTAAAGTGTTTTAACCAAATAAGGTTTTACAATATTTTAAAGACAAGGTGCATGCGTTGGTATTTTAAATGAATGTACAGTAAAGTAGTTAGTTTGTTTGTTTGTCGGTTTTGGGTGGTTAGTTAGATAATTAGTTAGTGGGATAATTAGTTAGCGAGTTGGTTAGTTGAAGGAAGCTGAAATAGCGGTAATGCTTCTGATTTTTAATCAGAAAATATCCCATTTGAATTCCGGTGGGGACATACAGAGTATCCTGATTAAGGGTTTTTGTGGTCTTCTTTCATTCTTCGAGGTAATATTGGGTTATTATCTTGCAATAAACCATGACTACTTTCTTCCAGCTTCTTCAAAGTCACCGAATGCAGTCATCCTCACATACGACTCGACACTGAGTAGTCGCAGCAGTTGATACAGCATTGTTAAAGGAAATACGGTGTATGCTTACCGATCCATTACGCCAGAAAATTTCTTCACTAATTAATTGTCTTTCATAGCGGAACTTTTTATCCTTTTTGAGAACTTCACACTTCACATTTGTTGCGAAACTTACAGATTGATACACGATAACAGACCTACGACAGTACTGACAAACTAACGAACGGCAG
>Ga0131853_10022233_pt1 | contig 11481 bp, 11 predicted proteins | sample TergutLab28metaG_FD_92764 | JGI IMG/M metagenome (GOLD analysis project Ga0131853, IMG submission 92764) | Labiotermes labralis P1 segment gut microbial communities from Petit-Saut dam, French Guiana - Lab288 P1 (version 2) (version 2) | ecosystem: Host-associated > Arthropoda: Insects >...
AATTCAAGTGCGAGGGCGCACTTGAATTTCTTATTTTTTGCTTGCTTAAAAATTTGGTACTAAGAAAATTCGTTTATTATTTTATTCTCTTGTAAATAAATTTTTAACTTAGGATGTATATTGAATAACTCAGATAGTTTTTCATATTCAGCCTTAGCTAATTCGCTTTTTTTACTTACTTGTTGAACTTTTTCACATTTTAACATAATATTTTTCGGTGTATGTGCAGCAGCTACAAATTCATACACGGTCACTTTATAGCCGAATGTTTCTATAATAAGCGCCCTTAACGAATCAGATATCATATCTGTTAATCTTTCTTTATACGGCTGATGGCGTGTAACCATTGCTAAAGGATGTTTCTTCAATTGTTTTCGCATTGTATGTTGGCAACAAGACACCGAAAGAATATACCTAGCATTTTCAATAATGCCTTTATATATCATCTGATCAGTCGCACTATCGCAAGCATGTAAACTATAAATAATATCAGGTTGTTCAAGAAATTCAAAATCAACAATAGTGGCATCATAAAACGTCATATTTGTCATTTTCAGTTTAGATGCAGTCTGTCGGCATCGTTCAATTAAATCTTTGTTGGAATCAATACAGATGAACGACACATTATCAAAACCATCTTTTTTTAAATAGTAGTTCAAGTAAAAAGACAGATAACTTCTTCCACAACCGCAATCATATAAATATAATGTCCGTTTTGTTGATAATTTTTTTATGATTGACTTAACTGCGATATAATAATCTAACATTTGCTGATGTTTATGCAAACGTTCCTTGTAATTATTGCCATTCGGGCTTGCTAAGCCAATAAGCATATTCAATTCTTGAATATCCTGTAAGAATTGATTTTCTTTCATGATCTATTAATGTACTCCTTTTTGAATGTAGTAAATTTTTAACTGGTAATAGCATAGATACAAATATTTTAACGAAACAAAAAAGCTGTGGAATTTAATTCATTCCACAGCTTTAAAAAATCTAGACTGATGAGACATGGAATGATAGATAAAAGACATAATTTGCATACTGAAAAAAGAGTCACTATAGACTACATTTTTCGTATTTATTATGCTCTATCTATCATTTCCGTACTTCACTTATATTGCCGATTATGCAATATCAAATGATGCCGGACGGCTCACCTCTTTAATCTACGTTATTACCAGTTCATAGTATAGCAAAATAAGCTTAACTTGTCATTGGTGAAGATTGGAAAGCAAAGCTTAGGCTTTGTTTTCGAGGATTGAGCCATATCTGGAGGCAACAAAGAGCTTCGCCAATCTCAGGTATTTTTAACCGGTATCTCTATGTGACATTCGCCTAAAGAAATGTTAAAATAGATTAAATGTATTTTATTTTAGATGGCAGAGGAGAATTAATATGAGTATACACATTAATGCAAAACCAGGAGACATAGCAGAGGCAATATTACTTCCCGGAGATCCACTTCGTGCAAAATATATTGCAGAAAACTTTTTAGAAAATGCGCAAGTATATAATGAAGTTCGTAACATGTTAGGATTTACCGGAACATATAAAGGAAAGCGTGTTTCTGTACAAGGAACAGGAATGGGTGTGCCATCGATTTCGATTTATATCAATGAGTTAATGGAGTCTTACGGTGTACAAACTTTGATTCGTGTTGGTACATGTGGTGCAATTCAAAAAGATGTGAAAGTGCGTGATGTTATTTTAGCAATGACTTCTTCAACGAATTCAAAAATGAATCAAATTTTATTTGATGGTATTGATTTTGCACCATGTGCTGATTTTGGATTGCTAAAACAAGCTTATGAGCATGGTGTAGCTAAAGGATTAGACTTAAAAGTTGGTAATATTTTTACTGAAGATATGTTCTATAATGATAAAGAAAATCACGAATTATGGGCAAAATATGGTGTACTAGCATTAGAAATGGAAACAACTGCACTTTATACATTAGCTGCTAAATATGGTCGCAAAGCATTGTCTATTTTAACGGTTAGTGATCATATTATTACTGGAGAAGTCACTTCTAGTGAAGAAAGGCAATTAACTTTTAATGATATGATAGAAGTTGCTTTAGAAACTGCAATCACTGTATAAAAACGAGGTGTTTATGGTTGAAATCGTATCAATGGCTTTTAGTGATACTTGCATTGGCAATATTCAGTAGTCACTCTAACGTGGAGGCTTCGGGATTTTTATTACCAAAAGAGTATTTTAATGTTGTGAAGGAAGTGGATGACAAACAAGTCATTCAAAACACAGCAAATGAAGTCATGCTTGTGAATAGAGACTTTTACTTATCAAGTGATTATGTTCCGACTGATTTGGTGATTCCTGATGTGATTTTTGCATTTGGAAAACAAGATGTTGAGAAAGCTTATTTACGAAAAGCAGCAGCAGATGCACTAGAAAAAATGTTTGCCGCATCTGGGCTTGATAATTGCCGATTGATTGCTGTATCTGGATATCGCTCTTATAAGCGGCAAGAAGAATTGTTTAATGAAAAAGTTGATAAAACAAGTGAGATTGAAGCTATGCAGTGGGTAGCAATCCCCGGTACTAGTGAACATCAAACTGGATTAACAATGGATATTTTGTCAGATATTCACCAGGATTTAGATCAAGATTTTGATAAAACTGCTGATTTTGCTTGGCTACAAGATCATGCGCATCTATATGGCTTTATCTTGAGATACCCCAAAGGGAAGGAAGATATTACAGGATATAATTATGAGCCGTGGCACTATCGTTTTGTTGGTGTTGATATTGCTAATAAAATATACAAAAGCCAATTAACATTAGAAGAATTTATCGATCGTGCAACAGCACAATAAATAACTGGCTGGATTAGGGCCTAGATGAATGAGGTGTGAGAATGAATAATGAAGTGAACGATAATGAGATCATCAATGAGCCTAGTCATGAGAATAATCCTGCGACAGATCATTATGAGGATGAAGTGAACTTAGTAGCAGAAAACCATCATGAAAGCGAAACAAATTTAGTAACGGAAAATCATCATGAAAATGAAATCGGTTCAATAGAACCAACTGAAGTAATGTGCAATTGTGATGCTTGCCGAAAACAGAATCAAAAAATCATGATGAATAAAGGCGAACATGCTGGACGACATCATGACGGTATGCATCTAAACAGAGCAATACCAAGTGAAAAAAGAGTGCCAAAAGGACATATTAAATTCAAAACAGGTATCGCTATCTTAGTGCTAGCTTTAGTTGCTAATTCACTGTTTACTTGGCAATTATTCAATGATAATGGGCCAAGGAAACCAAATAGAGGTCTATGGTCATCAGGGTCAACCATGGATCCAGATTTAAGCAGGATTAGCGAATCCTATCGCTATATTATGGAGAACTATTACACAGATGTAGATCAAGAAAAGTTGATAGATGGTGCGATTAAAGGGATGATGGAATCATTGGGTGATCCTTTTTCAGAATATTTTTCAACTGATGACTCAAAAGATTTTACAGAAAGCATCTCTGGCTCTTTTGAAGGAATTGGTGCTGAAATTACCCAAAAGGATAATCAAATTGTTGTAGTTTCACCAATCAAAGGTTCTCCGGCAGAAAAAGCTGGTATTAAAGCCAATGATATTATCGTTTCAGTAGATGGTGAAAGTTTAGAAGGCAAAACAAGTGCTGAAGCAGTTAGTCTGATTAAAGGTGAAAAAGGAACAGTTGTCAAACTAGTCATTCAGCGACCAAGTGAAGCTGAGCCAAGAACATTGGAAATTACAAGAGATAAGATTTCAATGCAAACTGTTCGTTCTGAAATGTTAGATGACAAGATTGCACATATTAGTTTAAGCACGTTTTCGCTTAATTCAGCAAAAGATTTTAATGAGCATTTAAAAGATATGGAAGCAGAGGGAATGAAAGGATTAGTTCTCGATGTAAGGGGCAATCCTGGTGGTGTTTTGGAAATCGCTAAAGATATTGCCAATCAATTTGTTCCAAATGGTGAAATTATTGCACAAATCGAAGATAAAGATGGTAAAAAAGAAGTACTAAAAGCAAATCGTAATGGTGGATATAAAGTAACAGTACCGATTATTGTCTTAATTGATCCTGGCAGCGCTAGTGCCTCAGAAGTGTTAGCTGCAGCGTTACAAGAGTCATATGGTGCTGTAATTGTTGGGGAACGGTCTTTTGGAAAAGGAACAATGCAATCACCAAAAACAATTGATAGTCAGTCACAAATGAAGTTAACAGTAGGAAAATGGTTGACACCAAAAGGGAATTGGGTTCATGAGAAAGGGATTACGCCTGATATTGAAGTAACGGCGCCAAATTACGCCAATATCATCATGATTAATCCTGAAACAAAGCTAGAAAAAGGTACTAAGTCTGCCGAAGTAGAAAGTGCCAAAGAAATATTATCAGCACTTGGTTTTTATTCAGGTAAAATCAATTCAGACTTTGACAATGCAATGGAAACAAGTGTAAAAGCATTTCAAAAAGCTAATGATCTGAAAGAGACTGGTATTATTATTGAAGAAACGACAACTAAATTATTAGAAGAAATGCACAATCTTATTTTAGATAATGATACACAGTTAGAAGTAGCAGTGGCTGAAATGAAGAAGTTGTTAAAATAATAAAATCAAGGGTTATGGTCAAGTGATCATAACCCTCCAGTATAGCAGTATAGTTAATTGTAGACTGCTATGTAGGGAGGAATCAATTATCCATGTCTTTAGTAAAAGTTTTAATCGTTGATGATGAAGAGGATATGCGCCATTTAATTGAAATGTATTTGCGAAATTCCAGCATTGATACAATGAATGCGGAAAATGGTCAGATAGCTTTAGAAATGATACAGTTAGAAAAACCGGATTTAGTGTTATTGGATGTAATGTTACCTGAGATGAACGGTTTTGAACTTTGTCAAGAAATTAGAAGCCGATATAACATACCGATTATCTTTTTAAGCGCTCGAGGTGAAGAATGGGATAAAGTGGAAGGCCTTCAATTAGGTGCTGATGATTATATTGTAAAGCCTTTTAGTCCTGGAGAATTAGTAGCAAGAATTCACACTGTATTAAGACGAGTCAAAGAAACGGAGAAGGGCAAAAAGGTTTCAGAAATCAAGTTTGGTAAAATTAGCATTGATCGCTTAAAAAGAAAAGCTGTGATTGATGGACAAAATATCCCATTAACACCAAAAGAATTTGATCTATTAATTTATTTAATAGAAAATGCGAATCATACTGTATCGAGGCAAGCACTACTTCAAAATATATGGAATGATGATTTTCTTGGAAATGAAAGAACAGTAGATACCCATATTAAAACGTTACGAATTAAACTAAAAGAAGCAGACTATATTCGAACTGTGTGGGGTAAAGGTTACAAAATTGAGGTTACAAATGATTAAGCCAGCTTTTGCGATTATTAAGAAGATATGGTTTACGATTATTGTTTCAGCTACAATTATCACAGTGATTGGTGTCACCTTTGTCAAAAGTCTAGATGCGTCTGTTGATCTCACTCATTGGTTGCTTGTGATGCTGCTTGTCTTATTTTCATCTGTCATACTCGTTACATGGTGGATTGTAAAAATGACAAACCCTTTGAAAGATATTCAAGAGAAGGTCAATAGTTTAGCACATGGAGATTATTCTGTTCGCTTTATTTCCGGATCTTCAAATGAATTTAATAATTTAGCACAATCATTTAATCAAGTAGCTGAGAATATCGAAAGGACAGAACGGCAAAAAAGAGAATTTATTGCGATTGTTTCTCACGAACTCAGAACACCTTTAAGTTATATTATCGGTTATACAGAAGCGATTATTGATGATATTGTTAAGACAGAGGAAGATCGTATCAAATATTTATCTCTCATTAAAAATGAATCTAACCGCTTGCAAACATTGGTGAATGATTTATTAAAAATCACAAAGTTAGATAACGATTCTAATACGATGAAGAAACATCCAATCGCTTTTGGACAATTTATTGAAGACTTTATGGCATTTTTCTATCCAATGGCAGCACAAAAGCAAATTACATTAGTAAAAGAGCTTGATTATGAAGTGATTATTGATGGTGATGAAAGCAGCCTTGGGCAGCTATTACAGAATTTATTATCAAATGCTTTAAAATATAGTAATGAAGGAAGTAAGGTTACGGTTAGTTTGAAACGCCAAAAAAATAAATGTATTTTAGAAATAATCGATAATGGTATTGGTATTGCTAAAGAAGATATTCCATTACTCACTAAAAGATTTTACCGGGTAGATAAAGCGAGAAAGCGTTCTGAAGGTGCGGGATTAGGACTTGCAATTGTAAAAAGAATTGTTTCAAACCATCAAGCAGTGATGGAGGTTGAAAGTGAGCTAGGCAAAGGCTCTACATTTCGCATTATTTTTCCACTTCGAAGCGATAGCTGAAACTAGAATAAACATTAAAAATTGGATTTTGTCCCGATCATAGGCATGTTTCAAAAGCTCCCCTCATAACTTAGTATGACTAAAGTAATGAGGGGGGCTTCTTTTTTGGGTGAATTATTAAAGCTATATCGACAATCAAAGTCTTTTGATAAAGGAACGGCAAATCAAGAACAACATCGATTTACAAATGCTGATTTATTTGAAAGAATTACAGATAATACTGAACGGATAGTTGACATCAAAAAAGAGTTATTTTTAAAAGAGGATGGTACAGCAACGATTGTTTTTGATATTTTACATTTACAACGCTATACATTAACTGTTGGCAATCCTAATGAGGAAGATGTTGTTTTTACTATTCATATTAGTCCTGATAATCACTTGCAACGGCAAATTGGCAGTCGCAAAGTATTACGAGCTGGTACAATGGAAGTTGCCAGAATCGATCATTTTGTTCGCTATGTACAAGTTTCGATTACAGGTACACCGTTTACATCCATATGTGTTTATTTACAAGCTCATAAATGAGATAAATCTATTTCAACCAATTGCATATCTTGATGCTTTGGTAATTGTAGTTCTAGAACAGCGTCATGAAGGTGCACTTTAGCATCTTTTTTGCGGACAATTGCTGGTAATAAGTAAGACTGCTTCTTCTCAGTCAATCCTTCAATAAATAGCTTATTAAAGGAATAAGCTATTTTTAATTGTTCAATTTTAAATTCTTCAGGCAGCTGAATTTTGACAAAAATGTATTCAGTTGTTTCAATCACTTCAACAAGCGAGGGATCGTGGCTTGGATTCATTTTATTAAGAAAATTAGGCTCGTTTCCTATTTTGGCAAATAGCTTTTCTAAATGCTGTTCCATGCCACTATTGCTTAATTTCTTCATCCATTCATTCATTTGACCGTTTTTTCCTGAAAGCATATCCCATGGAAACATGAAAAATCCCACCTCGCTTCATTATCTTATGAAGTGGGTGGGCGAATGTTTCATTTACAGTATAATTGGCCTAACATGAGCTAAGTGAGTTGAACTTTTTCCACGATATATTTTTTCTCCACTCTTCTTAATCGAGCAAACATACCAACTGAACAAACAGTAAGTCCAACAATAAATCCGATCCAGTAGCCGAAAGCACTTAATGTTGTGTATTTTGCAAAGTAGTATCCTACCGGAAGTCCAATCAGCCAATAACTAGTGAATGTCAAATATAATGCAAACTTAACATCTTGATAACCACGCAACATGCCTTGAATCGATGCTTGAAATCCATCTGATAATTGGAATATTGCTGCATAGATCAAAAACTGAGTAATTAGTGCTATCACTTCAACTTCTGCTTTATCAGCATACATATGTGCAATTGGTTCACGGAATAACAATAACAAACCAGCAGAGAGTAGTGAAAAAATTAATGTCAGTACAATGCCAATTTGACTATATATTTTAGCATCATGAAAACGCTTTGCACCGTATTCAAATCCGACCACTATCGTCATTGCACTAGCTAAACTAAGTGGCAACATGAAGAGTATGCCTGAAAAATTCATTGCTGATAGGTGCGCTGCAATAATTTCTTCAGGCAAACCATTGATTAATAATGTAACAACTGAAAAAATGCTGATTTCGAAAAATATAGCTAAACCAATAGGAATTCCTGTTTTGAATAATTTTTTCCAAACAGAAAAGTTAATTTTTTGCCAATAAAAAAATGGTTGATAGATTTTAAAAATTCTCAATTTGAATAGTATAATAAGAGCAATAATAAGGATCACCCAATAAGAAACAGCAGTAGCAATTCCCGTTCCAGCACCACCAAGTCGTGGCATACCCCAGTTCCCAAAAACTAATAAATAGTTCAACAGAATGTTAATTGGTAATACTGAAGCACTAATAATCATGGATAAAAATGTTTTTCCATGAGCATCAAAAAAACAACGAATCACAATAAATAGGAACAACGGAATTTGACCAAATGAATAATAGTACAAATATTGTTTTGCAACTAAAAGAATATCTTGTTCAGCAGATAACAGCCCTAAGTTTGGAATAAGTAAAAATTGTATTGCCAGAACACCAATTATCCCCATAATTAGACTGACATAGCTTGCTTGTAATGCAAAGGTAAGGCGCTTTTCGGGATCTTCATTCGCGCCAAGCATTTTAGAAATAATTGGCGTTACAGCAAGCAATATCCCATTTAAGCCAACTTGAAATGGTACCCAGTTAGCACCACCAATACCTACACCCGCTAAATCCGTAGGGCTAGCATGACCTGCCATTGAAGTATTGACAAATTGCGCTGCAAATAAGCAAAGTTGCGATAGTAATATTGGTCCAAAAATAATCAATAATTGCTTGAGTTTTTCGGAAATTGTGTAGGTTTGTTTCAAGTCTTCTCATCTCCAATCTTAATGATTATATCATAGTAACAGCTGATCGGAGCTTTTTTATTTTACATGGATTTTTTGATGGTGATAACATATAAATATGATATAATTAATTGTTATTCATAGGAGAACTGCGAATAATGGAATATAATATCATAAAATGTCATGGCTCGGGTAATGATTTCTTATTATTTGATTTAATGACTTGTGAGCCTTTTGTTTCAGATGTAGAATGGGCTAGCACTGCAATTACTTTATGTAATCGTATTACCGGCATAGGTGCAGATGGTATTTTGCTAGTTGAAAATAGTGAATTTGCTGATGCAAAGATGCGCATTTTTAATGCCGATGGCTCCGAAGCATCCATGTGCGGGAACGGATTGCGCTGTGTTACACGGTTTGTCGGAGAAAAGCTTAATAAAACAACAATGACTATTGAAACGATGAAAAAAAATTTAGCAACAGCAATTACTATTAAAAATGGACTGGTTACATATAATGTAGAGATTTCACCTATTTCATTTTGCACAGCTGACCTACCGATGATCACCGAATTGGATGAAGTATTCAATTTACCTTTACCACAATTAGCTGAGAACCTTAAGTTTACAGCAGTTGCTGTACCTAATCCTCATTTAATTGCAATAATTGAAGGCAATATTGATACTGCTCAGCAAGTTGCTTTAGCGAAAAAAGTAAATGCAGAAAATAAGTGGTTTCCCGATGGTGTAAATGTTAGCTTTGTAAAAGTATTGAAACCAGGTGAAATCTTTGTGCAAACATTTGAAAGGGGAGTAGGCTTAACAAATGCTTGTGGGACAGCAATGTCCGCTGCTAGCTTGGTTACAAATAAACTAGGTTATCACGGGCAAAACAAGCAGATTGTTGTCTACACCCCAAGTGGTGTCAGTGTTTCTTGCACTATTCTATCCGATCAAGTGATTCTAGCTGGTAATGCTACATATGAATTTAATTCAACCATTCATTATAATCATGAAAATAATTCATGGAAAATAACCAACCAACATTTTCATCAACATGAAGTGGATCAATTTCAGCAAATGAAGGAACAAGTTCGTAAAATCATTCAAATTGATCAACTTTTGAAAGGATAGACAATGAGTAATAAACAATTTTTTATAATTTTAACAAGTATGTTAATCGCTTTTACTGGCGTCGTTTATTTAATTTCTAATGATACTATGGTTGATTTTGATTTAGCCATTGTTCGTGGTTTTCAAAATATTAGAACAGCAAATTTAACATTTATTGTTGAGCTAATTACTGGACTGTGCTCTAGGCCACAAATTGTTATTATTGTAATTTTAGTTACATTGTTTTTATTAATTAAAAAACATTATCAATATGCGTTATTTTTTGCTATTGTAAACGTAGGTGGCGCGGTAAGTAATAGAGTATTAAAAGAGTGGTTTATTCGTGAGCGGCCGAATATTGATCCTTATCGTTTGCTTGAATCATACAGTTTTCCAAGCGGACATGCTACTAGAGCAATGGTGTTATTTGGAATAATCTTATTTATCGTTTATCGCTTGTTTCCACGTTATAAAAAAAGTGTGACTTTTCTTAGTATAACTATGATTTTACTAATCGGTTTAAGTCGTCCTTATTTAGGTGTACATTACGTAACCGATATTATTGCCGGCTATCTGGCGGGGGGCATATGGCTTATAATATCTATTTTTACGTTTGATCACTTAATCAAACGAAAAGTATAATTACAGCATTAACCGTATTTCCAATTACTGCAGAAAGATTGTTGCTAATCATTAAACTGCTATACGAAGCATATTATGATCCAAAGATAGATAATTAGCAATTGCTAATTCGCTAAAGGGAGATCGGATCAATATGGATCTTGAAAAATATTTTTCTTTTTTCAAAGAGGGTATTGTTGGAAATCAAGCGGCTTTCATTTCACCATATGGTCCCAAACAAATTGTGTATTTGGATTGGACAGCAAGCGGGAGATTATATTTACCTATTGAAGAAATGGTACTCAAGCAATTTGGACCATATATTGCGAATACACATACAGAATCCAATATTACAGGTGGTACAATTACCGCTTTTTATCATGGGGCTTTAAATATAATTAAACAGCATGTGAATGCCAAAGATACTGATGTGATTATTGCAGAAGGATCAGGAATGACAGGCGTCATCAATAAATTGCAGCGAATTTTAGGATTAAAAATTCATGAAAAATATCAAAGTCGAATTACCCTGTCTGATACAGAAAAACCGGTAGTTTTTTTAACTGAAATGGAACACCATAGTAATCATACTTCGTGGCTGGAAACAATTTGTGATGTGGAAATTATTCCAAATCATGAGCAAACTGTAGTTGATTTAGATTTTTTGAAACAACGATTGGCTTATTATCAAAGTAAAAATCGTCCGCTAATTGGTGCATTTACAGCATGTTCTAATGTAACGGGGCTCATTACACCTTATCATCAGTTAGCTAAACTAATGCATGCATATAATGGAATTTGCATTGTGGATTTTGCGGCTTCCGCACCATATGTTGAGATTAATATGCATCCAGAAGATGAACGCGAAAAATTAGATGCGATTTTATTTTCACCACATAAATTTCTCGGTGGCCCCGGCAGTAGCGGTGTTTTAATTTTTGATTCTG
>Ga0131853_10022234_pt1 | contig 11481 bp, 5 predicted proteins | sample TergutLab28metaG_FD_92764 | JGI IMG/M metagenome (GOLD analysis project Ga0131853, IMG submission 92764) | Labiotermes labralis P1 segment gut microbial communities from Petit-Saut dam, French Guiana - Lab288 P1 (version 2) (version 2) | ecosystem: Host-associated > Arthropoda: Insects >...
CCGACAATCACAGCAGAATTAGACAAACAGGGAAGAACGACCGACAATCACAGCAGAATTAGACAAACAGGGAGGACCGACAATCACAGCAGAATTAGACAAACAGGGAAGAACGACCGACAATCAGAGCAAAATTAGACAAACAGGGGGGACCGACAATCAGAGCAGAATTAGATAAAAAGAGAGGACCGACAATCAGAGCAGAATTAGACAAACAGGGAGGACCGACAATCAGAGCAGAATTAGACAGACAGGGAGGACCGACAATCAGAGCAGAATTAGATAAACAGGGAGGACCGACAATCACAGCGAAATTAGACAAACAGGCAGGACCGACCGACAATCACAGCAGAATTAGACAAACAGGGAGGACCAAATCTATGTAAGTTGCCATAAATCGAAACTGACATTTAATTTAAGCCCTTCTTACCGAAAATTAAGTAAATGTTCCCTTAATAATAATAAACACACCTAATTAAAAGTCTCATAAAATAGAAACAATTTTAGGCATTTTGTAAATGTAAAAATATTTAAAATAAGTTTGCAGTTATGTAAATATTTAATGAGGAAATTATATTAGAATGTGAGGTTCTGCCTGTGCGCGAAATGGAGACAGGGGGAGTGCGGTATAGCTCCACTCATTCTTAACATCTGCACTAGATAGGTTGAGGGTCAGTTTCACGGCCCGGCAGATTTAATTTCAGACAAAAGAGACCTCGGTAATTACTGAGGAGGAGGAGGAATCTGATAATGGATCATTTTCAATAGTAGTGAATTGTATCAAATTCGTATTGCGCTCTGGAACCGTGTAGTCTGGTAAATGATTTCATACACTTCGGGGGAATATATCGTCTACGTTATCTAGACCCGAAAGCAGAGTGTTACGTAATAACATTTTGGAAGAGCATACTTTCTTCATCTTCAGCATGGAAATGAAGACATTATGTTCCGCAACTCTGGTAACCACGGACCAGAGTACTCGTTTTGGTAACTTAGTTTATCAAGTATGAATTATCATCATATTAAATCCATGAGACGAAGAGAATTCTTTGGAGGACTTTACTTGCATGACGCTGTATTCAAAATTTCACAATTTACGTGCATAAGTTTCATCAAATAACGTGATTTGAATTATAAATACTCAAATGCACGCGATGTCTGGGAAACGCGGTAGCACAGTGGTTAAGGTGCTGTGCTACGAATCGGAAATTTTTCATTGATATAATCCTTCCGATCGCACTATGGCCCTGGGGTCGACTCAGCCTCTAACAGAAATGAGTAACAGGAGTATTTCCTGGGGGTAAAAAGCGGTCGGTGCATAAGGCTGACAACCTACCACCATCCGGGGCCATTGTCACATAATCTGGGAACCTTAACTTTCTGGAACCCTCTGGGCAACTCGGGCCTGTAATGGGACTGATTTACCTTACGCGGTGTCTACTCTGCAGTAGGCATATTTGCTATACATATATATAGAAGTGTGTTATAGAAACGTATGATATTCAGGGACCCCTGAATATGCACACACAGCAGCTGTGCACATTCAAAAAAAAAATCGGTTGGGCCACTTTAAATTTTTATTGACTGTACATAATTGAGTTCGTGAGTGTGCGTCCCTTCACGCACTCCCCGTAGTACGCATTGTATCATTCACTGTTCCGCCTAGTCATTAAGTGGCCCTTCTACACATCGACCCACCTGCTTGCGTCACTTGTTCACATGACTCACCTTGCGCGTGCGCGAATGGGTTGTGAATATGTATGGGCCGAGACCATGACCGTGTGGGAGTGAAATCATCGGACAAGTCAAACTTTCCTCAGTAAACGAAATGTATTTTAGTTTTATTAATTGCTTGTTCGTAAAACTGCTTCGGAGTACCTAAAATTAGACTGAAAAAAGTCACATATTTTGGCCATTTGGCCTGCACTTCTCTACATTATAATGAAAATTCTATGCTTATGACGTCTTCACGTGTTATGTGTCTATCATAATAATAATAATAATAATAATATAAAGACTTTACAATAGAAATACAACGCATGTGGAATGTAAAAACAAAGGCGATACTGCTAATAATAGGGGCGAATGGGACTATTTCAAAGTCGTTCAGAAAATACGTGAAATAGCAGGAAATACCAGGAAAACATGAAGTCAAGGAACTACAGAAAACAGCCATTTTGGGCACTGCACACATACTTCGGAAAGTACTAATGTAAAAATACAATAGATTCAACACTGAAACTAACGATATAAGCACCATGAATAGTAACAACAGAACAACTGCAACACTGTATTCCCTAGGTTTAGTTTGTCTCAGGAATATAAGTATAAATACCCTGCATAAAGGAGATGATGATGATGATAATAATAATAATAATAATAATAATGTCGACATAAAACTCGGTATAGCCTAAATATTCTGCCACCAAAGCCCGAATCACCAATGCTATTACTTCACAATTATGTATCACAGTAGGCTATATGCAAACATACATAATCTAACTACATGATCCCATGGCTCAGGGTAATTTTTTTTTATCAAAGTATAATAATTTGTTATCTAATTAAGAAATTATTAATATTATTGCTTTTATTTTATGTTACTAAAGAAAGCATCTCTTACGAACTGGTGTGAATTCTGTGTTAGATATGGCGTTATAGGCTCTAAAATTCGTTATACTTTAGGTATGGCAGATGGCATTTAGAATGAATGGAAAACTGATTTCGAAACTGCTGTGTGATTATAAATTGGAATGTAAGACATGTTTGGGAGATACATGAAAAGATGGAAAATTTTAATTTTAGAGAGAACAGTGATGGCGTTCGTGAGATTTGGGGTTCTTAGGCTGTAACAATGAAGATTGATGTCTTCTACGATGTGACACCGTGTGATCTGGTAGATATGTACCAAAGTTTTGGTGGGACCTGCTATGTCCTTCTATAGCTTTGGCAACAAGTTCCTCCCCTCCCCTCCCCCCCGAAACATTGGTCAATTCTGTGACTTACTACACGGCGTCATCTCAAGAAATCACTTATTTTCCAGACCAAAAGCTTAATCCGGGATATTGATGAGGGAATTTAAATCGGGTTAAATCTCTATTTCTTGATCGGGTCCGAAATCCTGATAAAGTCGCACCTCATTCTATTCGTCTGTTGGCAGCGCTGATGGATCGATGTGACCCAGAATCATACTTATTCTACGGGGTTTTAGAGTAAATGCGAAATCAAAACTGAATACCTATTTTGCTTCCCTCAGATGATGCAACAATACGCATGTCATTGTGAACGCTCCCGGTTGGGTTTACAAACTTTTGCGTTATTTGTTATCCGTCCGTTTTGCGAGCACTTTTCTCCCAAGTGGTGAATTTGTGCTCTTACATTCTGGAGGTTCACAGTGCGAATCTGTGCCCAGACATGACTAAAAGGACAAACGTTCTCTTTGCTTTACTCAGTTACGTGAGGGAAATTTATATTTTATTCTAAAATAACCCTGCTTTCTACATCCTTTCGAATGTTTTATTCAGTATCATCCAGTCATTCGGCGTCGTATATTTACGCTGCGTCGTAAAATAAACTACCAGTAAATAAACAAACACATTAGTGAATTTGTCTGTTCAGGAAGTTAGTTAGAATTCGTTAATTCAAGAACACTTTGAAAATCTCCATTTGCCAAAGTTCAAATGCCATTTATACCCCTCAGACAGTTTCAGACGTCCAGCTCAGCTGTGAAACTGAGTGGAAGGACAACTGTATCCAGTGTACTTTCACTCGAAATAGCCTGTCGTTTCTCCACATCCACGCCTATTAATACAGACCCTTGGATTTGGATCTTGGTTTGTTGATTAGTCGTAAAAATAATTGTTTTATCAGTTCCGAGAATGCTTCATAGTCTAAGTACGTAAAGATGGGTAATATTTAAAAGCGCTTTTATTCCCGCGAAACGCCTATTAAATTGCTCTGTCCATCCGTCCGTCCGTCTGTACGAAATATAACAACTCGAGAACAGATAAACGGATTTTCTTGAGATTTCAGATTGAATAATTTTGCTAAAATTTTGGCTAGCAGTTTCGATTCCCTGTAGTTCGGATAATTTTAACTAACATTTTTCCTGAAGCCCCTTCGGCTTTTCGGCACGTATGAGCTTCAGCGTCCCTGTACTGCGCATGTGCAGAGCGCTGGCGTATCTCATATATGCGCATGCCCAGATCTACTTTGCGAACATTTTCTCGTAACGTACGGTTTTATAGTGATAACTAATGAAACATTAGAGTTAGGCAGGTGAAATTTGCCGCGATGATAGATTGCAAATACACGTGTACAGGACATGAGCATTATTGGTTGCCAGTCAAGATTTACAAACATGGCGACGATGCGAATCTATGAGGTCATGTTCCGTACATTTAACATCCGTGTTATATTTATTAAATTTCACGTCAAGTAAGTATAGTTTCTGTACACATTCAGTGTTGTTACGTATTGAAATTTAACGAAGAAATGATAATAAGACAATTATGGAAGTAAACTATGCAATAATACAGTTAGTTATTGAATTGTGCTCTGAATTCCTTGTATTATTCCTGCGCCGGAACTGATATTACTGTTCGATTGGCAGTAAAGATAAGCACGTCAGTGTAAATATGCTTCCCAGCGCGCACGGGACTAATCAGTGTAAACTTGTTCATGGATTACTTGGAATACGTTTTGCGTATGCCTGTAACTGCATGAATGTTGTTTGTATGTATGTATTATTATTATTTTATTATAATTTATTAACAGCATGCTCCATTACCGTGCAATGGTAATACTACACGCTTGGTTTGGTCATTTACATAGGAATTGGAAGTTAATATAAACAGTTAATGTGACATATATAGGTTTGGCTGTTCATATTAGAGTTTCACTCCGTTGTGGTGCATGTCCCTATCTACTGCAAGTATATGATCACTTTTGTTAATATTGTATCGTTCTTACGGTTGTTAAGGTGTTTAGTGAGATCATAGTCTCTCAAAGTCTATTGAATTTACAAACTGCGTGAAATGTGTAATGTGTTTGCTCACTAGATCACTTTTGTTCACCGGCCACTTGTCTTGATTTGAAATGTTGTGTATGAGTTTCTCTCTCTGTCCCTTTGTAGTTTGGTACATTCGTATTGTAAGTGTTCCGCTGTTGCATGGACATTCTGGAGACTCTATTATTTTAAAGCGGTGTAATTAGGCCTTAGTTTTGCCGTGTGCTGTGGCTATTGCAGTGAGGTTTGGTGTTAATTTAATTTTATTGGTCTGTCTATCCTTGATTACCGGGAAAAATTGTTTCGTTGCTTGTCCTTTTGTGCTGCGGTGCCATTGGGTTTGCAACTTGGCGATGCTCTGGTCACTCAGTTGTTGTACTACTTCATTTTTGGAGATTATTTGAAGGATATGTTATTTTTTCTGGTGGCTTCCTTGGCTAGCTTATCTGCTAGCTCGTTCCCGTAGATTCCTACATGGGCTTGTATCCAGGTGACTGTTATTGTCCAGTTGCGTTGCTCGAGCTCGATTACTAACTTCCTGATTTCCTCTATGAGGTAGTTGTGACTGTTTGTGTTCTGGAGAGAATGGAGTGTGATTCTGCTATCTGTGTTTACTGTTGCTGATCTCGGGAATTTATCATTGATATATAGTTTTCCTATTATTTCAAGGACTTTGACTATTCCCAGTTGTTCGGCTTATGTATGTGGGTATGTATGCATGTATGCATTCATGCATGCATGTATGTATGCATTTATGTATGTATATATATATATGTATGTATGTATGTGTGCATGTATGTGTGCGTGTATGTATGTATGTATGTACGTACGTACGTACGTATGTGTGTATGTATGTATGTATGTATGTATGTGTATGCATGTATGTATGTACGTACGTACGCATGTGTGTATATATGTATGTATGTACGTATGTATGTATGTATGCATATATGCATGTATGTATATATGTACGTACGTACGTATGTGTGTATGTATGTATGTATGTATGTATGTGTGCATGTATGTGTGCGTGTATGTATGTATGTATTATGTATGTATATGTGTATGTATGTATGTATGTATGTATGTATGTATGTGTGCATGTATGTGTGCGTGTATGTATGTATGTATTATGTATGTATATGTGTGTGTATATGTATGTGTGTATGTATGTATGTTTGTATGTGTGTATGTATGTATGCATGTATGTATGTATATGTGTGTTTGTGCGTGCATGCAAGTTCATGTGTAAATGTGTGTGAGTCTTCGGTAGTGCGTGGCCTACATTATCCAAACCAGACCAACCTGGTCCTCTTGTGACGTCACGTCGGCATGCAGCCCCTGCGTATCGATTTCCCGCCATGCTTTACGAGACTTGGTCCTGCCCCCTTCGTCTCACCCCGATCTCCAACCATGTACCCCACTGGCTGATCACGCGTACAATCTAGCGTAGTAGTACAGTACTGGCCACTGAACTCTGCGTCTTGCAACATGGCCTGCTTGCTCTCATGGTGACCACAGCTTAACGCAATGCATTCTTTTCAATGTACTGAATTATGAACGGTCCTTTCCATAGAGGAAGAGCTCAGACACCTAAATATTCCCTTAATATTCACGTACTGTAAGGGTAAATTTATCCTTGTGCAAAAAGTGTGGGGAAGGGGTGGTGAAGGTATATCTCCACTTGTTCTTAACTTCCGCGCAAGGTGATGTAAGTTCCGGTTACTTTTCCCAGGCAAGTGGCTGGCGTTGACAATTAAATAAAAGGCTAATCGGGCCTCAGAGCCGATCTTGAGGCTTTGAAGTTGAGATGAAAACTCTTACCACTTCCGGAAATGGCGATTTCTCTGATTTCAAGACCGTAACTTATTCATTTGTACGAGGTTATCCAGGCTGTCTTAGTACGGTGCTGTACAAGTTAAAAGTACACTGTAGGGGTGTGCTGCTATTACCAACGAAGGTAGAGAATTTTCTATCCATCACCGCGTTCAAACCAATTAGTGGACCCACCCAGCCCTCTATCTAATGCGCATTGGGGTCCCTTTCCCCGGGGGCAAAGTGACCAAAGCGTGAAACTGACATTTGACATAAAAAAACGCGTGGACCTATATCTCATTACCGATTAGTTTCATGGTGTGATGCTGAACTGTTTAAAGGTTAGTGGTAACTATGTGTACCATTTACTGCAACATTTAAAGAACGTGAATTTTGTCCACAGACTATATTTATGCGTCTGTCGTGGTTCTCAGACCATAAGGCGATTATTTACCCTAAAAGTTTCAACTGATTATTCTTTATAATGAACATTGACTGTGTTCTCTGTGAGGTAGAAGCTGGATTTGTATAGCTATGCAGTTTCAACGATTTTCGACCTTCAGTTGTAACAAAGCAAATTCCTGTGCACGCCATGAAAGTATATGGGTGAAGTAAATGTTGTGCTGCATTTTTAACCGCGGCGCTAGATGGAAGTGAAGGGTCAAGTTCGCGCCCTGGGCGCCTTACGCCGGGGAAAGAAAGCCTGTGCCCATTTAATAATAGGCTGGACGGCACAAATCCGTTAGAAGTGGACTGCTACAAACAGGTGTATAGTCGACAGTCCCAGGTTAAGTTTAAGTGTTCTTTCATGACTCATTGTAATCGTTGCTTTGATATAGGATTGGGCGTTACCGGCAATTAATAATTTGTGTCTGTGCCATTCTTCAAATAATTAATCGCGTTTATACTTATAGATATTACTTAATTGATTATGTAACAACCCGGAAACTCTCCACTTCACCCCTTCTTCGTTTTCCAAAGGATTACCGGCCAAAATCTAGTGTAAATTGCGGGTTTTCCATCCCGTTGTGTGTACGCATAATGGAATATTTTATTGGACCATCTTTACACAACAATATGGTGCAATGTTGATAGTTACATAATAAAAACATTGCACCATATTGTTGTGTAAAGACGGTCCAATAAAATATTCCAAAATCTAGTGGTTTAACTTTTCTGTATATTTGGGATTTCTCCCGTTCGTCACTCAACCGAGGAATTTTTCGTTGTTTTTAGACTGTTTACGTCAAGTGTTAGAATGTCAATTCACACAAACTTTGGTCGTAGCTCCTATATGTTTTGTAATTCATTATTCATGATCATACCATAATTAGACACGTTTGGCTACTGCACATCTCAACAAACAAACTGGCAATATTATTCTGTATCCATCACAAGGCGTAATAATATTTATAACTCACTTTTGTCCCATGATTATGCATGCTTCCAATTTTTGTACAGTCTGCATTATCACTGACGCTGATACAATTTGTTTTCCTCAGACAGATAATAAATTATGTCTCAGAAATGAGACTGTATGTTCTTTCCTCACAGAGGATGTGTCTGGTTTTTGTTGTAGTGTCAGTAATAATGTGACTGCCATTTGTCTTTCGGCATTCAAAGAATGCTGAGTGGTAAGAACGTCATCAAATAGGTACCGCAAAATAAGCAAGAGTTCATGCAAATTCATGTTCTTTTTTGCCTTCTCACGTGGTAACAAGCACCAGTGATTCTTACTGCGCAGTGTCGTATACTCTCGTACTGGCACTCGTTAGCAGACCACAGGGGCAAAAGCCATGCTTCGGGCTGCTTTCGATCCGAAATTTTAAGGTAGTGACGTACGACTGGGTAAGTCACAGCCTGAGATGCAAACAGAAAAAAAAGCAGACAAACAAAGTAACCAACTATCTAACCGTCCTTTTTGTGAATCTAAGCGTTCCTCAGCTGATCAAAATTCCTTGCATATTACGGAACACCCTATTGTAAGCCAGTTAATGTTATCCACTTGTAGGCGTTTTCGTAAAATTGCGAAGAGCGACTATTAGCTACATCTTGCCCTGTCTGTCTCTCTGTCCGTCTGCCTGGAACAACTCGGCTCCCACTGGGCGGATTTCCATGAAATTTGGTATCTGAATGTTTTTTTTTGTATATTTTATCGAGAAAATTAAAGTATAATTAAAAACCTGACAAGAATAACAGGTACTTTACGTGAAGCCCAATATACATTTTAATAATATCTCGCCGAATTTTCCTTAGAATATTAAATGTTTCAGACAAACTTTGTAGAGAAAATCAAAACACATATTCTTTGCTCAATAACGTTTTTTTTTAGAAAATCGTGCCCTTTATGAGATAACGCGGAAAAGCATTGCAGAGCCGGAAAGGCCACAGATGACAGTACGGCGTATGCGCATAGCGTCCTGTGTACCTAAGGCTACAGACGCACACTCCGAATATGTAATATTTACTGCTTTTCCACTGCAGCATTGGTTACACGAAAGCAGCTCATTGTTACGTCTTACGTATATTGCTTGTCTTTTTTCAAATATCCGTTTAATCCAAGTACCCCTGGGTCTTTCCAAGGGGCCTTTCGTCTTTCAGGTTTTCCCACCAAAACCGTGTATGAATTTCTGTTCGCACCCCTACGTGCCACATGTCCAGCCCTGCTGATTCTCCATGATCTGACCACCCGAATAATACGTGTATGTTGCGAAGTGCAAGTACTGAAACTCCCCGTTACGCTATTCTAATCATTCTGCATTCGGAAATTTAAAGTCATTAAACATTTTGAAGATGTTTTTTTACCTTTTTTTGCCACTTAACCTCAGAACCGTGACAGCAACCCGTGTCAGCAAACCTCCTCTCTGTCTCCCTCACCTAACTATTTTCAGCAGGTATGACAGCTAACGCTGTAACAAAATCTTTTTATTGCACAAATAATTTTCCTCTTGATTTCCAACTTTCGCCTTGTTGCTAATATTGTATTCTTTCTTTTGGGTGATTGCCCGGCGTCTGAATTTTATATGCCGACGTTTCGAAACACACTGCGTGTTCCATCTTCATAGACCCATGAAGATGAAACAAGACAGCGCGTTCCGAAACGTCGGTATATAAAATGCCGTCCTCGGGGAACCACCAAAAAGAAATAATACAACAAATATTTTTCTTTTTTGCAGGTAAGTAGCGTCGTGTTCCTCATTTTGTCATCTTTGAATGTAGTTGACATTCAGACGCAGTTAAACACTCGTCTTAAGTAGAAGAGTGAGTATGGTGGCTCGCGTGAAGTGAAATACAGCTGTTCACTTGGTAAGTCCGAAGCCAACACATTTATTTTTATCTTTATTGTTGCACCGTGCATTTCGTAGAATCACTTTAATTATACAAACTAATGAATTTATATAAAATTTCACACTAAAACGCTTTAAATTGCTCCAACATGTTTCGATCCTAAGATCATCTTCAGGGAGCCGTATTGTTCCTTGCTAAAGTCACATATTAAAAACATTCACTGGTTAATTTCCTTATATTAACAGGGCGTTGTGGCAGCATTTCTTACGACATGCTGCCACTATAAGAGTTTGTATTTTGCCAACACCCTGTATATCGTATGGTTCTTTCAATAAAAAAGAATATTCTCATAATCCGATTTACCCGTTTAATTTTTGTAATGGGGAAGCAGAGTGTTTTCTGTTAAGTAGGATCTGGAATTTTACGTATTGTTTAATTTACTTTAAGCTTTAAATTTTCAAGTCATGTTTAACATATAAAGTATCGAAACAGGTAATCTGTCGTATAATTCTTTCCTTTCTAAGTGTTCGTGGTGCAACATGTGTTAAATTTGAATGTGCCTGTGCAAGCGGAAGGTGTATTTAAATATCAAAGCGTCCGTTGCATTGAAATGTAAATGGCCTGCAGTTATGAAGGTATGAAAACAGACGTAATGTTGCGTGCACTGGTACATGCCGTAATGGTGTCGATAACATCTATTAGTAGATTAGTTTTATTTACTGAATTGAAAGAAAGCAGGGTTACAACAACGTAAATGGAGTGTATATGTATATATATATATGTATACACCATATATGTATATATACGGTGTATATATATATATACACCATATACGTATATATACACCCTATATATACATATATATATATATATATATATATATATATATATATACCAAGCTCTCATTTCTTCCGCGCATGCAGTTTTTCGTACACTGGCACATCCTTCTATGTAACGTAGGTGTGCGTTGTTATGCCTTGCGTGGACTAAGCTGTCAAAGATCTTGTTTGGTGTTCGGTAAATTTGTTTTGCGTTAGGTTAGGTTTTATGATTACGTTACGTTAAGATGCTATGTCAACTTTAACTTTCGGATAAAATTTCCTAGATTTCACAAATCGTAGACACACACACACACACACACACACACACACACACATATATATATATATATGTATGAAATGTGTTAAATTCGCTGAGGATATAATATAATCATCGTATTATGATTATTCTTAGACTCAGTCTAACTATTTTGACATTTTGTTGACCGTGCATCTCAGTATATTTATCTCAGTATTTAACCAACTTGATGCACAAAATTTGTTTCACAATAAGTTTTATTTCATGCCTCTACATGTTTCGAGCACATGTGC
>Ga0131853_10022235_pt1 | contig 11480 bp, 6 predicted proteins | sample TergutLab28metaG_FD_92764 | JGI IMG/M metagenome (GOLD analysis project Ga0131853, IMG submission 92764) | Labiotermes labralis P1 segment gut microbial communities from Petit-Saut dam, French Guiana - Lab288 P1 (version 2) (version 2) | ecosystem: Host-associated > Arthropoda: Insects >...
CCTACCCATAAAACGTACATCCTACCAGTCATTGACATTTAGACTTACCACTAAATAAACTGATTGTAACGCGTAACGATGATGAGATCTCAACATCACCTCGCAATATAGGCATATATATATGATACTCTTTGAGCAAAATTGTAATAACCTGAAGATGACCGCTATTGGCCGAAACATGTAGTTATTTTTTGCTATTAAACACCATCATAAATCCATACTACCATAGTTGTGGTTTCATGACTGATATTTACCTCACCATTAGTAATACAGTTACCACAACATCCCCCACAACCGACTACACGTCATCCCCTCCCTTGTCACATACCCGTGGGGCTCAGCAGTCCACGAAACCATAATAAGAATCGTTTGGCTCTCCCTCTCTACTACCTCCCGGTTACCAACACTGTTTATTCCCGTCACATAAGGACAAGAGCAGTAATGGCGGCAGCAGAATCATTAAGACAATAAGAATATATTTGACAAGGGTTTATTTTATTTACTTACTAGTACAGTGACTGCCTCGCGGGTTCATTTCCCGATGGTGTCATTGCAGTTTTTCATTGCCATAATCCTTCCGGTCGCAATATGGCCCTGGGGTTTACTCAGCCTCTAACAGAAATGAGTACCAGGAATATTTCCTGGGGGATAAAGACAACCGGTGCGTAGGGCTGACAACCTTACCACATTCATATGCCGATTGTATTGAAATCTGGGAGCCTCAACCCCTTGGAACCTTCAGGGCCTGTCCAGGCCTGTAATGAGATTGCTTTACCTTTACAGTGACTGCCTAATGTAGGTCGGTAAACATCTTGGACAGCTCCGACACTGGGATCGAGGGTTCAAATCTCGATGACGGCACAGATATATAATCCTCAACTGTCTGCGTTGGTGTGTGTGGAAGGAGGCCACGCGTTGATCGGGGCTCCCATTAAATAAGAAATTAAATAATAAATAAATATACAAGTGGGCCTGTAACTAGGGGAGTACATAACGGCTATTAAAGAAACACGTGTTTGTAGCTTGCTTGTAATACTGTGGCTGCAGTAACTAGAGAGAACAAATTCGATATCGAGAGATGTTGCAGATGTTGTAACTGAAGTCTGACGTCTAAGTTAGAATTCTCCTGACGAAATGTCACAGCGTCAATTAACACACAACATTAAACGAGCATTCAAATGTTTCGGAGTGATATTTTGCTCAATGCGGCATTTAGCATTACGGAGCTCCAAGCAAAGTGTTTGCGCCTGCAGTACCATTATTTTGCTGCAAGTTTTGGGCAAGACCTTTGCTTACTGAAATTGGACCTCTGTGTGCTTTAATAACTCAAATATAAAAAAAAGTGCTAACTACTCTATAAACACAACTGATTTAGTGCTAGTGCAACTGACGTGTGACTGTTTTTATTACAATTAGCCATAGTTCAGATTTTTAATGAAAAAAACTGAATACGGCAAGAAACACAAGACGTCATTTGTTTTGTACACAGCACTTGCCATGGAAGTGGCATTAGTGTGTATTAGTGCGCATTAATGCGGTAGAACTAAGAAGACTTCTACAGAGGACCAACGGCACTAAGTTACTGTTGTCAGAAAGTCTAAGCTGAGGAAAAGAAAGCACTAACTGTACAAAGTACAAAAGAAACTGCCCTGTGCACGCCATGAGGACATATAGGGGGGGTGGAGGTGTGGCTTAACGCTTTCTTAACAATGAAACTAGATTCAGGTAAGTCATCAGCTTCACGTTCCGGCCGACTTTGCCCTAGGTAAAGACCCTCCGCGACCCATTTAACAGGAGGCGGGGTGGGCCCCAGAGCTGGCCTCGACGCTTCGGAGAGGAGGTAGACTCCAGTTGAAATGTGATGGCACACGGTGACGCACGGGAGGGGAAGTGTAGGGAAACTGGCGAATGGAATAGGTAGCCAGTACCCTTCACACTACTTCGGAACATGGTGTATCCAGCATTACTACCGCTGATGCGCACACCTCGGCTGCCAGTAGTTGACTGAAATGACGCCCCCCGGCCGATTTAAATGGACTCGTCAGTTTCACAGAAAGACGAAATCTGGTTTCTGCGCGTGTGCCATCACATTTCAACTGGCCTCTAAAACACTTGGCCCTGCCAAGAATCGAAATGCGACTCCTCTAACATGCAGCCTGAATCCTGACTCTGCCACCCTGGGTCTTTTAAGATTACAAGGCGCATTGTTTATGAGTCCACTGCAAGTGATTTCATTAAACCTGACCAGGCCGATTTGTAACTATTCTTTCCGAGCAGCACAGTTTGCCAATGGCAGCCAGGTCGCAGGTTCTTTGCCGTACTCATAAGAAAACACCTTTGGATCCTAAGCTGAGCCAGCTAAGTCCGGTCAACATCCTCATATCCTATTTTTTAAAGATAGGTTTATACTTTAATGTTATCCCTCCATCTACGTCTCTTCACGTTTTCTCACTAAAATTTTCTTTACGTTTCTCATCTTTTCATTTCGTGCTACATATCCCACCCACCTCATATTTCTCGACTTAACAATCATAATAATATTTTTCGAAGAGATGAATTATGAAGTTGTTCATTAATCGTACCGAGTTGTTGATAGTACGACAAATTATTATTATTATTATTATTATTATTCTATTACGATTTTTATTAAGTGAGACTTAAGGCCTTAGCGGCGGTGATTATAAAAGTCTTATTGCCGTGTTGACTGGTACAAATTTACCAAAGTCGCTCAGGAACCTGCTGCTTCTCTATTATCCTGAAGATGTAGGCAGAGAGTTCCGACGAAACGTTGTAAAATGTATTCAAATATTCAATTTGAACACCAGAAGTATGTTTGGAAAAGACCAGAATTGGGCACAAGCAACCGCTATTCTAAACTGGAGAAAAAACTCTTGTACTTGATTTTCTTCCCAGGAATTTAGAAAAAAAACTTTCGGTGACCAGAAGACACGTTAAGTTTCTGTTTAACAGATTACATATATTTTAGGATGAGTAGCAGCAACAATTTTCCATAAAATATATCACCACTCTACATATTTTCGCCGGTCTCAGTGACCGCGCGGCCTATGGCGTAGGTATGCGGCCGCTCGCCTGCTGAGATTATGAGTTCGAATCCCACCGGTGACATGGATGTTTGTCTGCTGCGAGTGTTGTGTGTTGACAGGTAGAGGTCTCTGCGGCGAGCTGACCACTCGTCCAGAGGAGTTCTTCTGACTGGGGTGCGTCGCTGTGTGTGATCTAGAAACCTCGTGTATCAGGAGGTCCTGACCCAATGGGGGCTGTCGCGCCAAAAACAAGCAAAACTCCACATAATTTCGGATTACAAGTTCTACTACAGCTGGAATTATTACGCAAAACTGCACTCTTCTCGAAATCTCCCGGCCGATGTGACGAGGCGGTTAGTAATTTCCCTCTGAGGCCGCAGATTCTAGAAGCGACTTGCTATCGAAGCACCACACTGTGCAGGACACAGTGAAGGAGATTATAAACCCTCGAAGGCGACTCCAGGTCTCAATTAAGCTTACAAACGGGAGTGCGGAGTGGCTCATCCAATATTGATGAGAGGCACCAAGCAGGGTTCGTAAGGCTGAAGTAACGACTGTTCAACAGAAGCTGAATATACGTATTCACACCACTGACGCATTTTTGGGAACTCCCTAATGTTATTTCCCTTCTTAAGGGTTCTTTATCGTATTTGTCTTTGTTTCTGCGTTACTTCTTTCTTCTATCCTTCCTCGTTATTTTTTATGTTCCTTCATGTTTGAATATTCCTTACTCTAGTATTTTCTTCCACCCTTTGTTTTTCCAGTTCTTCGTTTCTTCGTCTTTTTCCTCCATCCGCCTCACTTTCGTACTTTCCCCCATTCTTTCAATAGACACAAACACAAACACACTCATACTACCACCACCACCACCACCACACCTACACGTTAATAAGCTGAAGTTTGTTAAAATTTGTTTCTAACTTATTTCCTTGTTGACCTTTTTTGTCATAATTTATTTGTACATTTATTATATTTACTGTGTCTCATTGACACTTCTTTGTTTACATTGCCCTTACTTTTCTCGGTTCCTAATTTATCTACTTCTTTTTGTTATGTGTGTGTGTGTGTGTGTGTTTCTGGGATAATATTAAAATGAATTTAAAGTAATGTAGGAGGAGAGTGTGAATTGGTTTTATCCAATTCAAGATAGCAACAATACGTGTTGCTGTAAACATGGCCATGGACCATACGGTTCCACACAAGCGTGGACTTTCTTGACCGCGGCAGCAAGTATTAACATGTCCAGGCGGATTCTGCACATTGGATTTAGCATTTGTTGCAAAACCGCCTTCAATTTTCCCCCTCCGCCAGTGTATTATTCCTGCTGGCTTATGAAGACAGGTAAGGATGCGGATAGGGAAGGAAATAGCCATCGTATTTCAACTACCTGACCTATTTAACCCAGCACGCACGTATGTTGAGGCGTTGTCCCGTAACAACGAAAGCTAACAATCTGCTCCGCGTCTCGATCATTTCCTTCCCGTAACACTCGACTACCGCCCGCGGAAGTCGCCAGACCTCTTTGAACCCATTGATCACACACACACACACACACACACACAAACACACACACACCAGCTGCCCGGACTGACCTAGAGGCGTGCCTGCGTATGACCCTGCGCAGAACAGCGCTCTCCGTACAACTGGGTGCATGTTACTTCTACCCCATGATATTCGTATGGCCACCCAGCACCTTGGATCACATTTCGAAATAGAAACTACGATTTTATTGCAACTTGACGTCTGCTATTTCTTGGTTTATTTAACGTATCGCCTGATTACACGCGGCCTGATCCCGCAGCTAAGAAGTTCAGATATGCGTCGCTTAACGACGGGGATGCGGTCTGAGAAATGCGTCGTTAGGCGATTTCGTCGTTGTGCGAACGTGTACTTACACAAACCTCGATAGTATAGCCTACTACACACCTAAGCTATATAGTAAAGCCTATTGCTCCTAGGCTACGAACCTGTACAGCATGTTACTGTACTGAATATTGTAGGCAATTGTAGCACAGTGGTATTATAATATTACATAATATTATTATATTATACACATAACATATATATTATATATTATGTTATAATATAATCTTGTGGGACTACCGTCGTATATGCGGTCCGTCGTTGAGCTAAACGTCGTTTTGCGGCGCGTCCCTGTACTTAACTGTACCTCTGTCCGGTGCCAGCTATCAAATTACTACACGTGGCCTGTTCCCAGAGACGCCACTGGGCTGACGCAATAGATGGGAGCGAGAGAAAATCCAGCAGTCCAAACGAAAGTCCGCAGCGCAAAATTTCGATTGTGGAGAATCGTGACAGCAGGCAATAAAAACGTATCTGACCGCCGTTCTATTTGTGTTGCGAGCAAAATCAGAGTTCCTTTGTCCGAATGGCGTGACGTTTATTTATAGATGTGAAACTTCACTTGGTAGAAAGTGTATCTAGGAGACACGGCCATCTGAAAGCAATTAATTTTCATGCACACTTTACGTTTTTTGAACCGTGCATTGTGATATACATATGTAATAAGCACCAACAAAATGCGCACGTTTTTCTTTAATGATTTAATGCAATTATATTGTCTTCGACATGTTTCGAACAACCAAGTGTTCATCCTCAGGAAGACTTGTACATTCAGTTTTATGGTATTTTTTTCATGCATCGGTATAAGCAGTCTGGTTAATGCCAGGATGTGTGAGGATGAACACTTGGCAGTTCGAAACATGTCGAAGACAATATAATTAAATTAAATTAAAACGCGTGCATTTTGTTGGTTCTTATTACATAATTTTCATGCCTTCTGTATGTCCGAAGTATCCAATAAGTTGTAACATTAATGACTGGCAATTAAAAGGTAAAGTGATCCCGTTACAGGCCCGGTGTGGCTCAGAGTGTGGGTAAAAGTATAGCTCTACTCTTCCATGACCGCGGAACTAGAAGGAGGTGAGTGGTCAGCAGCACGCCCCGGCTGCACTTTAACCCCGGGAAAGACCCGGTACGCATTTTACATGAGGCTGGGTAGGCCCCAGGGCCTGTCTGGACGGGCGGAAAGTCTCGTCCCCACCGGGATTCGATCTCGGACCGTCCAGCCCATAGTCAGTCGCTATACCGACTGAGCTACCCGGATCACGATTGGAAATTATATTCTAGGTGAAATTATACGAAGAATAAATTCTTGATAAGGTGGTTCCGGTCAGATAATAGTTCACGAGGCTTATAAATCCGTAAGAAAAGGCCCGAAATTGACTGTGACTGTATCAGGGTAATTGGATGCCAGGCAAATATCATCTGTGTCCGGTACCGAGGCAAAATCTTGGCGGCCACAGATTCAACCCTTTGGAGTCTAGTAACTATTCCATGCACCACCAGGCTGAATGTTCGGAAACTACATTCCGCATGCATACTGTATTTATGTGTATGAATGTCACAATAACCAGCGTTTATGTCCCTCTACATTATTAACAGATGTCTATTTATAATGGATGTGGCAAGTGCCTACTGCGCGGTACGGACTGAATTTTTAGACGCGTTCGAAAAATTGCGAAAAGCGAGTATTAGCTTCATCATGTCCGTCCGTCTGACCGCCTGGAGCAGCTCAGCTCCCACTAGATGGATTTTCATGAAATTTGATATTTGAGCATTTTTCGACGATATGTCGAGAAATTTCAAGTTTCATTAAAATCTGACAAGAATAACGGGTACTTTACACGAAGACCTATATATATATATTTTTTTTTTCGTGTGTCTATGTATTATATATATATATATAATATACTTATATAGGTATTCGTGTGTGTATATATATATATTGGTCTTCGTGTATGTATATATATATATATATATATATATATATACGATCATATGATTATATCTCGCTTAGGTCTTAGAATGAGAAATGTTTCAGACAAAAGCAGTAGAGAATGTCAAAACACATTTTACGTTCAATAACTTTTTTTTCGAAAATCGTGCCGTGTATGAGATAATGTGACAAAATGTTGTACAGCCAGGCAGGACACATATGACAACATAGCGCATGCGCATTGCATGCTGGACATGTACGGCTACAAATACACGCTCAGATAATGTAATACTTATTGCTTTAGCATTGCAACAATGGTTGCAACAACGCGCCTCAGTGTTACGCTATACGTATATTGCCTGTCTTGTTAAACATAATTCAGGTTAATAATCTCTTTAAAGAGCGAAAGTTAATCACGGGGTGGAAACAATTGTGACATGATGGCTGGTAACACAAGACTCAAACTTCTATCAACAGAAGATATTCAGGAGTGTGGGCTTTATTTCAAGATCGAATACCCGCAAAATCACAAACTATTTGTGGAAATCTAAAAGCATTGACACAATTAAACATCCTGGCCGAAACACGTTTGATGCGTGAAAAGGCGTTATGCGACCGTGTGTAGGTGGATTTCGTTTGCTGCTGACGTTAGCACGACGACCCTCCTCTCCTTTACCTGGCCCAGAAGAACGGATCATACGGACGAGGTTCCAAATTTGATTCGATCCGGATGAACCGGGTGGCGAAAGTGATCCGCAATGCCTCCATCTATTCAGAGCTGTGCACTCTAAAGATCAGTGACATCGGAAATCCCTACTGGGAAAAGAGAGAGGCTTACTTTAACAGGTTGCAGAGATCGCTCCCTACTGAATGGGACTTCATTCGGCAGATAAAAAAAGTCATGAAGCAGGGGACAAGCAGGATTGCTACGTGTCCTTTTAAAGCCCGGCTTCGAGACCGTAATGGATATTCTGTCCGGCAAGCCCAGGCAAAGACACCAGTCGATAAAAAAGCAAAATTGATTGAATGGCCAAGAAAGCTTCGCGTTAGAGTGACCAATGCTTTCAGAAAGCATAGTTTTTATTTTTACTGTTCAGAGAAATAACACAAAATAAATCAATGTCGACGTTGGTCACCCTCCCCCATTAGTACGGGTCCCCGTTCATTGTACCGTATGGACCAAAAGCCATGGTTAGTCATCACACAAATTTCGGCTGTAACTGAACGACCACCACTTATTTTACATCATTCTTGCTTTATCAGGACGTGTTTCAATCTGTCTAATGGACGAGACCGGAATATGCCTGCAATTTTCTTCCACTGAAACACCACGCTGACTTAACTATCAGCCCCATCAGACAAATTTCAAACACCAGAACACTGCCTAATCAAGAAATTTCCAAACCCCATAATGCAATGTTTACCTTCAAAAGGCAATAGTTGCCCATCTGTTCAAGAAACTCCCATCTCATATCAACTTACAAATCTGAAGTGTATGTCCTCGTGGTATGTCTATGTAGCTTGACGTACTTTAATTAAATTTGGCATTGAAGTTCTCTCCGTTTTGTATTGTGTCCATTATTAATGGGTTACAACATATCCTTTTGAAACGGTGTGTTGCGCTCTTCTGTACTGTGTTAAGCTTCACATACTAACTTGCGTGTGGCATTGCCCTGTTTGTCTGTACTGTTGTGCCAAGACACAGGCTTCCTCAAACTGTCTCAACACACGCATGCACATATTACTTCCTAGCATCAGTCCCTTAACAAATTCATATTACATCGAACCATTTCTATTTCAGAACATTAATATGAACGTCCCAGACCTACATGAGTGGTATACAGCCAGTTGCATTTCGAATTGAGCTGAATTCGCAGACATATCTACGTCACGGGTTTTGATGTGTTTATTATAACTCGTACAATCCTTTTTTTTTACAGCTTACCGTCTAAACTTCCAATTCAATGTAATTTCATTAAAATACACTGCCTTCTTTTTGTCTTCAGCTTTGCCCTGATATTAATTGTGTTTGTCTGTTGTCTCTTTCTACTTGAGCTTGCTTTGTAATTAGCCATTTATGCTGCAAGTCTTGCAGCAAATGAATAAAGTATTGAACTGGGGATCCGCCGTGACCAACAGCTTCCTATCCCAGCACTTCTTTCGCAGAATCCCTAACTAGGAAATATTTCAGTCATTACTCTATCCGTTATTCTGTCTCAGACCAATGAGCGCCACAATGGCTCGCACGCCCTCACTCCTCTCTTCCTGCAACATTCAGTTTTCAGACTGCACAGGGCCGTTCCTTGCTCTCTTGTCCCCTCTCAAGAAAGCTAACTTTGCCAACTGACTGATGTCTTCAGCAGTTTTATCTGGAAATATATGGAAGTCCCAAACTTAGAAGTAAAAATAAAATCCCAAAATCGTCGAGGGCGTTGAGCTACTTTCAAACGGGTAATTTAGAACAATGTACAGTTACCTGCAAGAGCACCGGTAAATAGGAATAATAAAAAAAATAAGTTTATTCATAATCGTGCATTAGAACATTATATTCTTGTAAATTCTTGTAATAAAACCAACCAGATGCACTAATTTATCAAATTTATATTTGGAGCAAAACTCTACATGTTTCGGACAATTCTTCTGTCCATCATCAGGAGTTTTTCACTGTACACACAGCAATGGTATATGTCATACAGGTTTGCTGACAGCTTGCGAGCAGGATCAGGACGGAACTAATTGTTATTTAATAATAACAATATTTAAAGACACACTCCGGAAAGTATCGAATTCCTGGCGTTTGCAGATTTCTTATAAATATAAGACGTGAAATTTATGCTATATCATTTTGAAATTTGAATCATCTTAGCAACTTACGTTTTCTTTACCTGCACACTTCATAGCAAGGTTTTTCAATTGGCTCCATCCACAGAACTTCACAACTACATGAATAAACGTCATGGACTTAACCTAGTGGCCGTTGTGGCGGCTTAAAGACATTAATTAGACGTGAATCGCTCTACGATTCCCCATTACGCCGTAACACATTTCCCCTCAATTGTCCGGTAGCGCCCTCAACATTCAGATCCAGTATTAGCAGTGCAATTTTGTTGTCTTAATTTCTCTCCCAGATTGCAATGCCATCACCTACAACCGGAACACCGACGGCTGCCAGCATGTCTCTAGTCCTCAGTTCTGTTGTATTACAGAACCTTGCCATGACCTGAACCCACACAGACCGACAGAGTACGCTGAAGTAGCGGCCACTCTGTCAGAATGCACTCAGTTTGTATCTGTCAAGTTTCTGGCTATCCTGTATAACAGCTTTCGTGGTTTTTCCCATTCGGGATCACGTTTTGGTGTAGAAGTCAATTTGTTTTAAAGAGCGGTCAAACATCCCACATGTCTAAGCCTCAGATTTATCTCGAAGTTACAACTGACCATGCAACCTAATTCATCGGAATAAAAGACCAGCTGAGCTTCTACTTTGTTAATGTGGTCTAACTTATGTCTTGTTCCTACTATTGGCCGACTGACTCGTACCTTACTATATTCAACGACACTGTGCCATCATTAACACTTTAAAGGCGACAATTGATCTGAACTGCATTTACAGACTCAGTTCGTATCGCGCTGAGCACATTGCATCTGAGTAGCAAAAACTAATCAGTTATTATTGCATAGGAAAAAAAAGCTGTTTGTTCTGATCCGTTCAAAAGGCATAAATGCACTGTGTGGGCAAAGTGCAAAATTTTTAATATTAAACCTGCCGATACATGAAGTAATCACTGGGGTATAAACGGTTAATAGCAGGATGCAAACGAATGAAATCAGCCGCGCCCATGTTGCTGGGAAATGGTGTAGGGGGACAACTAAATATGAAAAAAAAAACCGCAATTATAATGGTCGATTTTCCAACTGGTAACCGAAACCAGAACAGTCGGTGATTATACGACTTTCGTACTGTCCGCTCACTTTGTGGAGCAATATTCGTGTCGTATTTACATATTTATGGATATATTTGCTTATGTATTCGTGTTTTATTTCACAACGCTTGCAGTAAGTCGAATTATTTGGCGTTCGATAATGGCAAGGCGTAATGATGAATTTAAAAAAATGTGGAAGAACCGGTAGTGGCCCATACTGAGGTACTATCCTGCCATTCGCCTAGAGGAACTAAATAAAATCATGAAAGAGCTCAGCTCTGAACCCATGACCTCCATAATACGAAGTACGAATACTGCAACTGAGCTGAAACTTTTGATGCTCAGTAATATTATGATGTCTTTACGAAATGTATCAGCAGCTCACCCTGTCGGACGGAATGATCTCAGGCATATCGATATCTGTTGCTGAATCAGAATAACATCCATTCTACAAACAGTACATATTATGACACAAAATATTGTTTGGCGCTATACATTCATTTAAAATACCAACACTTGCACCTTGTCTTTAAAATATTGTAAAACCTTATTTGGTTAAAACACTTTAAAAACATTCATTAGTCTCCTACGTGTTTCGGTTGCTATTTTTCAACCATCATCAGGGAGCATCAAAGTTCTGCTAAAGTTACTTATGTGCGTTATATATCTGCTGATAATGGTGTTGTGACAGCATGTCTGTAATTCATAATAACA
>Ga0131853_10022240_pt1 | contig 11479 bp, 8 predicted proteins | sample TergutLab28metaG_FD_92764 | JGI IMG/M metagenome (GOLD analysis project Ga0131853, IMG submission 92764) | Labiotermes labralis P1 segment gut microbial communities from Petit-Saut dam, French Guiana - Lab288 P1 (version 2) (version 2) | ecosystem: Host-associated > Arthropoda: Insects >...
GGTCGGTGTTATAGCAGCATATTGTGACTCGCACATGTGCGGGTCACAATATGCTGCCATAATTTTAGCCAAGCACTGTACAAGGCTCTCTGATGATGGATCCTCTGTGATCCGAAACATATTGGAGCAATTTTAATTTTTTTTATAATTTTAGTTGTATCTACGAATTATATATTTGTGCATTAGTTGGATAATAAAGTGTTTAATTATCATTGACGCACGGTGCAAACATGAAGATAGACGTATTAAGAATACAGCCATACGGCCACACACTTCAGCATTAAAATTCGTACCTCCATAAACTACTTATCGAAAATTTACTTTAATGTTATCCTAAAATCTAAGTTTCAGGCCTGGGAAGCAGTTTTTCCTTACGGTTCATCCAGCGTTATGTTGTAGCTGTGAAGTCCTACGATCTTTCCTGTTGTAACCCCACCACACAGACTTTTGGCTGACGTCTAACCTGACCCCCTCTCAGACGGCAAACACAGTGGTGTGTTTAGAAAAGTAAAGATCCGAGTTCTATATTTTGTTTCATTCGAAAGTTTTGATATGCTACCGATATTATCCTCAAGTAGTCTAAAGAAAATTAGCCAAAAAAATACAAACTGTAATGTAAGCAGCCATGGTAAATTCTTCATTAAAATTGTTCCCTCACACGCCGCAATACAAATAAACGTACTGTAGAAGAATGTAAAGATTAAACTAAACGAATATAAGTTTTGCTGCTGTTGTTACAGCCGTAGGACTCAAGCCGTCACATTAAACATTTGAAAAGTGTCATTCAGCTCAATAACACATAACATCCATTTTTTGGCGTTTTGCTGACCGTGCATCTCAGTATATTTATCTCAGTATTTAACCAACTTGATGCACAAATTTTGTTTCACAGTAAGTTTTACTTCATGCCTCTACATGTTTCGAGCACATGTGCTCATCATCAGGAGGTCAAGATTGCATTACACAGCCTCTGGTATCATTACACCTATAGGTGGTCGTACGGCCACCTCCTGATGATGAGCACATGTGCTCGAAACATGTAGAGGCATGAAATAAAACTTATTGTGAAACAAATTTTGTGCATCAAGTTTGTTAAATACTGAGATAAACATAACATCCAGTTTACGCTTCACAAGCAACAAGGCCACCGTTATAAAGATAACGCGGTTACCGTCCTTTTTGGAAATAACTGCTGGTTGTAGTGACAGACAGTACACAAATACTCCGTTTGGGCAAAATACACTAACGTTTCATGTTAAAGTAGATGGAACACTGTGCCTTAGAGGGCTAACTGAAGTACATAGACAGAAGGAGTTTCAGAACAAGGGGTAGCAAGAATATTTGGTCCCAGTACGAGCAGCTGATTAAAGGCTGCGTACAGTTGCATAAAAGGCCTCTTCATTATTTTTACTCTTCGCAAAGCAGTACTGCGACTGTACTATCGGAGTGGACGAAATGGGCTGGGCATGCAGCACACATCAAAGAAACGAGAAGGACCTAAAACTTTTTTATAGAAACGCCTGGATGAAAGACGCAGCGTTGGAGATCTATGAGCAGATGGGAAAGTAACATTAAAAAAATACAGCGTACGGGTGGACTGGATTAATCAGACTTGGGGTAGGGTCGGGATTTCACCCTTGTAGACATGGTGTTGGAGCGCAGTTTCCCATAAAATCTACAATTGCTGTAAGAGCCGTCTTAATGGGAGCAACATGTAAGTCTCAGAAAACTTAACATCAAGACGGAACAAACTTCGAGCCGCCTAAGAATGTACACGTTGAAGATTCAAGTCTTCTGGAAAGCGACGTTGTGTCGTTGGGCTAAAATTCTCGACGTTTCGAAAGATCACAATTCCTCGTCTTCAGGGCCACAGTCCAAGGCAGTACGACCCGTTGACAGGTACAGCACCACTTGCCCAACCACACTGTGCCATATTTCACAACAATTTAATCGCAGCGAACCTGTCACAAGCTCTAATCTCGGATTTACACTTTACAACAATTCGCTGCAAAAGATAACTCGGTGCAAGTACCGACATCGTGCAACCAAGTACAATCCATTCTAAATGAATTCTGCACCTCACGAATAAAAGTGCAGCCAACACAACTTGCTCCTGACAACGGCCACTCTCGAAGTATGTTACAACTGAAGGCAAATTCTGTCAGCAGTAGCGGTCACCTCTGTTCCTACACCCTGCTGGCAGCCACAGCACTTGGCATAAAGTGTGGGCCCTCTGCACACCGTACATGGCTGCTCCTTACTGAATATGTGAAGTTTGTTGAAACAAAACTCATCTAATTCGGAACACAAAGCAACGTCTTCCCAGTCCGGTGACCTGCGCTAATGATGCGTAATGAGCAGCATGGGGCCTTGTTACCTGGAGACAATGGGCAGATTCGCAACCGGTGCAACAGGACGGATACAAACAGAGACTTTCTTGTACGAAAAATGATTACACCCGTTTCTGCACATGTTTGTTTTCTTATGCCACACTGAAATTAAAGATGCGACTGTGGCTAGGGAAATGGACAGCAATAGTGTTACTGTCTTATGGCACGGGGCACCTTCAGGAGATGGTAGGAAAATTTACCATAAAACTCTGGTACATATCTACTAAATTACACGGCGTCATATCCAGGAAGACAGCACTCTTCACAGTCATCGCCACGAATTCTTAAACGTCTCCATGCAGCACAGTCCTTCGTGAGAAGCTGTTTCCCAAATAGTCAAATAATTCCCCGCATTTTGTGGAAGCTGAAAGTTCACTACCACATTCACAAGTGTCCGTCACCTGTCCCTATCTTGACCCAGATCAATCCAGTCCATTCCCCCATCCTACTTCCTGAAGATCCATCTTAATATTATCCTCCCATCTACGCCTGGGTCTTCCAAGTGGTCTATTTCCCTCGCGTCTCCCGACCAAAACCCCTTATGCACCTCTCCCCTCACCCACACGTACTACATGCCCCGTCCATCTCATTCTTCTTTATTTGAACACCCTAATGATATTTGGTGAAGAGTACAGACCATGAAGCTCCTCATTATGTAGTCTTCTCCACTTCCCTGTTACCTCGTCCCTCTTCGGGCCAAAAGTTTTCCTCAGCAACCTACTAACACCCTCAGCCTAAGTTCCGGAACTTAAGTAGCTCAGTGTTGGGACACGTGTAACAGTTTAGAATATGATCAAATTAGCGTCCAGCGCAGGGCTGGCGAACCTACGGCAGACGTGCCCAAAATGGCGCGCGGCATTCATTCCTGCACCAATAACTTCCCCCCCCCCTCTTTCTGTCACCCGACCAGCATCTCCATATTGCGAAGAATATGTATGTATGTATATATATATATATATACACACACATATATGACAGCGCAGATATTGTATTTTGAATTACCGCTGTTGCCAAGTAACACAGCAAGTGAAACATTTTTCACAAATCTGAGCGGTGGGAAGTGCTGACTCATATGTATTGTTGGGTGCCGGTCTGGCGGTGACTGGGCCCACACGTGACATTGGGCAGAACGTTTTACAGTCTGCTTTTTAAACAGGAGGCGGCAGCAGCAGCAGCAGCAGCAGCACAGTTACTGCCACGTGTTCTTCCTTATCGCATTACTACAGGAGGCCTTTATTACAAATATAGTAATTATACCGTGCATTACTTATACAATTACAATATGGATTAACAATAATAGTAATAATAATACAGTAATTAATAATAATTATGGAAGGCTCCGAGACCTTATTTTGCTCTTCAATATTCCAATGGCCACGCGCCCTCAGAAACTTGCTCCAGCCCTGGTCTAGCAAGCCTTCTGCTGTAACGAAATGTCGCCCTCTCTGCCACCGAGTGTCCGAATGAAATGGAAGTCACGGCTTTAAGAATAATGGTCCAATCTACTGTCGAACGGACCCTTGCGTTCCAACTGAACAATCGTTACGTTTGACAATGTCAAAAACAGAGCACATTATTGAGCGTTGTTGAAAGAGCGGAAGCAGATTCAGTTCACTGTGAGAATTTTTTAAGAATAAAAGACCAACTTGATGTCACTTGCTATTTTATTTCACTTCTTATGTCCGAAACAAGTTGAGTACATAAGAAGTGAAATAAAATAGCAAGTGACATCAAGTTGGTCTTTTATTCTTCAATATTATTGAGCGTTGTTGAATTTGGGGCAAGCAGATTTTCTGCCATAAAGTCGCCTTTCGTTACAAGACAATATGAAGCCTCAGCTCTAAATCAAACACACTACTATTTCTATTCAAACTAAGTGCGGTAAATAAGAACTACAAACACTATCACAATTTATGTACAGTTTACTATACACTGTAGTATAAAACTGGTAAATGCAAAAAATTTCGGTTTTCAGAGCTTTTGGGATATCGGGATTGCGAACGCGAAGCAATAAAATTATGCTTGCGAACATGCAAGTACACAAAGCTAGGAAAGCGGGTGGAGATGCGAGGAAGTCTGTCCTATGCTGAGGCGCCAAGGTTACATAAAATTTGCAAAGCGGTGCATTTACATAAGTTTTTGAACTGATATTTTTTTTTATCAAAAGTCATCATTTATCGTTCTATAACAACTCTATATTTCAGTCATTAAAGAGTTTTATTTAAAATGTGTGTACGTTCATTTTGAAATGTGGTCCTGCATATTAATTCTAGTTCCACGAGGAAAACAACTTAGGAAATCCCCGCACGACGTGTCGGCCATTTTCTCTGTCCCATTGCCCCTCTTATTCGGGAATATTTGCAGCGCAGCGCTCTTTCGTTTTTCTCCCAGAACAATATATTTAAATTGTAAACTCTCTCTGCGGCCTCACTGACTGTGACTTACGTCTTGTATTTATCTCTCTTAAACATCAACATTATGTATTTCTTGTAATTGTCTCGTAAAAGACGAGATGTCCTTTTCCCCGTACTTATTTCTTAAGAGATACAGTTCAGGAGTGCTATTCAATCGCTATGATATTTGCGATCACTATGATATTTGCGAAGGTTATATACCGTGATTTTAAAGATCAAGATATACAGAACTATAATTTTGCCGGTTGTTTTATATGGGTGTGAAACTTGGTCGCTGATATTGCGGGAGGAAAGGATGCTGAGGGTGTATGAGAACATGGTGTTGAGGAGAATATTTGGACCTAGGAGGGACGAGGTAACGGGGGAATGGAGGAGATTGCATAACGAGGAGCTAAATGATTTGTACCCCTCACCCAATAGTGTGCGGGTGATAAAATCGAGAAGAATGAGATGGGCTGGGCATGTGGCGCGTATGCGTGAGGAGAGGGGGGTGTATAGGGTCTTGGTGGGGAAATCGGAGGGAAAGAGACCAATGGGGAGACCTAGGCGTAGATGGGTGGATAATATTAGGACGGATCTCCAGGAGGTGGGATGTGGGTATATGGACTGGATTGGGCTGGCCCAGGATAAAGACAGGTGGCCGAAGATTGTCCGTGCGGTAATGAACCTTCGGGTTCCGTGAAATGCGAGGAATTTCTTGACTAGCTGCAAACCAGTTAGCTTCTCAAGAAGGACTCTGCACCATGGAGTAAGTAATTATATACCGTGAGTGACGGAGGAATGGATAAGACAGTGAGTACGGTGCAATGATTGAAAGATACTGACAGGGAAAAGGTATTATATATCCTGTACTTTCTTAAGGAAGGGCGAGGAATCCTATTTCGTACACTAGTCTCGTAAAAGGCGAGGTGTTTTTGACCGTCTATTGTTTATTTAGCCTCGTTTCGTATCTCACACAGATAACAGTCCGTCCCTATTATAAATTCAAGATCTTCACATTTGCACGATCAAACCAAAACCGTAACGTGTCAATAAATTTAGTGAAATCCAAGTAAGAAATTTCACGAAAAATTGGTTGGGTGGTAAACATGGTGTTCCGTGGGCATAGACCGACAGACATAAACTAGGCTAATAGTCGCCATTAACCTTACGAAAGCGCTGGCAAATGAATTCCAAGTGTGCTGCGAACACCCAAAGGGTAACAACTGTTGAGTCAAAGTTTAAATCGAGCTGCGGGATGTGTAACAAGTCAACTCCTTCATATGAAAGTGCCACTCACACACACTCATACACACACACACACAATCAATCAATCAATCCAAGTAAAGTTACGTATCTGTGAACAGAAACAAAGCTACGACCAGTATGCCTACTGTAACTCCTGACCGGTTTATGACAAAGACGTGTGTATCTGTGAACTCACATTTCATTCTACAGCAGACTCTTGCTTCTGACGGTACACCAAAGGACTTTTTTTCGAATTCATACTGATTTTCATTTAACAGAACTAATAGGTAGCCCCAGTTACATCAGCGAAACGTATCACATAATGTACTTACTATTCGCAGCACAAACCACAAACAGCACGACACAAATTGACACAACTCGCACTCACGGTACGTTTCCAGTTTTCTTTCTCCACTTTTTTTTTTGCGTCCTTAGCACCAAATTAAAATAAAACAAACCATCACAGGGACGTGAGGAGGGTTTCAATTAAAATTTCTTTGCAAGTAGTAAGCATCAAAACAGACATTTAAAACACGGTACATAAAAGTTGCGTCACGTGACGGATGGCACGTCGTCCACTCCACACACGTCAAATGAATTAAGTAAAACTGCTGAAACTGCTTCAGACAGACATCCTGCAAATGTTTCAAATCTGTGAGGCTATGTATTTAATGACACGAAGCGGAGATTAATTCTAATTACCCTATTACCATTTTTAATCAGCATTTAATGAGCGTAGTAGGCCGGGATAGCTCAGTTGGCATAGCGACTTGCTACGGGCTGGATGGTCCGGGGATCGAATCCCGGTCGGGGCGAGATTTTTTCCGCACCCGTCCAGACCGGCTTTGTGGACCACCCAGCCTCCAAAGCAATGGATAACGGGTATCTTTCTTGGGGGTCAAGCGGCCGTGGCGTGGGTTGACCACCCACCCCATCTAGCGCCGAGGTTAAAGAAGAGGAGCTACACCTATAACCCCCCCCCCCACGTCTGGGCATTCGTGGCTTGTTAAAGAGTGAACGTAACCTTTACCGTGTTACCAAAATGAATGTAAAGGTGGATGGGGTTTGCAGAACTTCAAGAAAATGTGTAAAAGACGCACCTCCAATCTGGACTTATTTCTCTCTATATCACTTTCTTACTTTTTCCAGCGGTCCACTAATGTATTCCAAACGCATAGTGTCAAGTTAGGATGTTGAAAATTCCAGGTAAAATAATTAGTAAGAAAAATACATCAGCACAACACAATTAAATAACACAATTTTGTGTTAACTTCCCTCAATCTATGTGGCATTTATGGTGTACAAAGTGGCACTGAGACAGGTTTTTCTCCGAGTACTTCCGTTTTCCCCTGCCAGTATCATCCCACAAATAATCCACACTCATTTTCATCTACATGTTGCTCTTACCAGAAGGACAGACGGGCGAAACATGAGAACCTTCTAAAAATTTAAATTTTGGCAGTTTTAGGCGAATCGTGAGAAGTGTCATGCCAATAGTCTAATGAAGTATCATTAGGCTACCTTCAACGTTTGTAATAACTTCTAGTTTAACTTTCATAGCCCACTGAACGTTACTCAGTATCACACCCATTACTGTCAGAACCCTGCAGAACGGTGCTGGGTTCGACTGAAACAGGATACGGCCTAATAGCGGACTTTGGCGGACAATCGCATTCCATGAAATCAGGACAATTTCTTGACCAGCTGAGCTACTGCCAGATTGTAAACAAACACTCACGTTATCGAGTTTAATATAGACTATGTCGAGGACGCCGAAATCTTGTACTCCCAGCGAAAGTCTCTCCCGTAGCAGAATCTTATTTCCAGTTTCTTTATTTTGTAAACCTCTGTATCTGACCTCCCTGGGTAATGTGAAGGAGCTGAAATGGACCTCTCGTAAACATATGACACATAATAAATTGAAGTAATGCTCTGGAACAATCGAATTCATCTCATGCGGGTGTTCTTCTTTCATTCGATGCCTTTTGTTATTTGAGATTAATTACTGGGTCGGTCGATCGGAGCGCCCCATGGCGAGGGAGCTACGAAACATGCACTCGGTTATTTGTCTTTCCTAATGCCGAAGTTGTGCTGAACAAAATAAAACAATACATATGAGCTTCAACCAAGGGCAGAACCACACACGTCATCAGGGACGCTGCCACATCATTTAATTTCCAAAAGCTTTCTTTCGATTTATTCTTCTCGTGAAATTTGAAAATACGTAAGGAAGACCGCCATAAGTCAGTATGTTACCATCTATGTCTCCGTCTCCCTAATTATCTCTTCACTTAATGTCTTCCGAACTGTAACTTCTAAGCATTTATTCTCCCCCATTCATGCTACATATCCCGCTCACCACATCCTACCCTGGTTTGACTACTAAGAAGATTTCGTGAAGAATACAAACACTACAGCACCAATTTGTGTACATTCTCCATTTTCAAATCATCACAACGTATTTAGTTCACCTCCACCAACAAAAGAGCTCCTGAACAAAACTCCACGGACATCACCACTTACTTTGGCAGCCTCTAGACTGTGCTTGCTACTGGGCATGTTATGAAAGGGGTCAAGAATTTCCCTCATACTTGCAATTTACCAGTTCAAATCACGACCAGATCATTCATTATGATGTCTACAATTTGTCTTGGCCTTCCACAATAATTCCGGGTAAATTCTGGACAAAAAAAATCTTGAACCTTCTAAATACAAACACTCTTTCATTTCGTTAGAAAACTGCATAATATTGCAGATGTTGCACGATTTAATAATCTATGCACAAAAGACCGAAAGTGTATCACGCCATTTATCAGACAGGTACACACTTTTAAAGTGCAACTGCTCATATTCCGCCATTATTCGCTCCTGACGTCACACTTTCATATTTCACGTGCACATGGCGACCGCAATGGTAAGGGAAAAGTTATAACAATAAAATTACTGTACGTATGACGTAACATTGAGGCGCGTTCGTGCAACCATTTTTGCAGCGGAGAAGCAATAAGTATTACAAATTCTGAGTTTGTGTTCGTAGGCTTAGGTATCCCGCATGCCATGCGCATGCGCCATATTGTCATCTGTAGCCTGCCCAGCTCTGCAACATTTTTTTCCACGTCACGGCACGATTTTCTAGGGGAAAAAAAGTTACTGAATATTAAGTGTGTGTTTTCATGTTCTCTACAAATTCGTCATAAACATTTCTCATTCTAAAAATAACTGAGCGAGATACGATCATAAATGTATATTGGTCTTAATGCAACGGGCCTCTTATTCTTGTCAGATTTTAATAAGAAGTGTACTTTCTCCACAGATTTCCGAAAAATTCTCGAACATCAGATTTCATGAAACTCCGTTCAGTGGTGGCGTAGTTGTCCATGTCGATGGACGGGCGTCTGCCCGATGTAAGTCAAGTTTCACCTTCAATTGCCGGAGAAGCAAACAACACCAAGGAGTCTATCAGGACCCGCCAGGCAGAGAAGCAAACAACACCAAGGAGTCTATCAGGACCCGCCAGGCAGAGAAGCAAACAACACCAAGGAGCCTATCAGGACCCGCCAGGCAGACTCTCCAGTGACCTCAGAATACATGAACTTAAAAAAAATGTTGGTGATGGGGAGGGAAAACGGAAGTGTCATGCAAGACAGTGTAAAATGTGACAGACAGACAGACCTGACGAAGCTAATAGTCACTTTTCAGAATTTTGCGAACGCGCCAAAGAATGGGGAGTCACAAAATTTCTTCGTGTATGAACAAAATTTGAATATGGAAATAGATCACAAAGGGACTTAGGCATTACGTAAGAAATCCTGCCGGCAAGTCAATAATTACATACATGGTGTTGATGTGATATACTGCGGCTGTACCTAACAAATTTAAGGTGTACGGAATCTTTACTCACGCAGCAAGACCCTCCACTACAGTAAAATAAACTACAACAATACTATAAGGACAGACGTACTACTTGAGATGCATTCATTAAGAAGTACTCGTAGACTTCATAAGGTCTGTTTCGAATTATTTGCTTAATACAAGGTCGTATAACACAAAATGCAATAAAATACAGGTTTGAGAAATGTCAAGTGTAAAATCGCAAATTTCATGTTTATTACATGGCCAAATTAACAAGTTACGATAGTAATGCCATCATCTGAGCTACATACTTAGAACACTTGATTTTGTGGTAATTTAGCTCGAATCGTTGTTCATTTCATCAGGAACATACACGAAAACTACCCCCTATTCATTTACTTTCTGAAACTTTCTGTAGTACAAGACATCACAGAAATTACGTGTTGGTCAGTTTTCTTCCTGTCGCCTCCAAAATGCCTGTCACAACTTTCACAGTCCCAGTAGTGCTTACCGTCCCTTCGTCATTTTGCTCCGCATTATTGCACCTTCACTTCTGGGTGAAAGAAAACTTCTGCAGCTGATTCAAAAACATGTATTGTTTCCTTAGCACAAATGTTACTAAGTCAAGAGGTCAGCTTTTGTCATTTTGAGAGGGGCAATGATTTCGTCAGAAATGTCTCTCTTCATAGCATACACTCAACACACGGTATGAAAATGATGACTGTGGAAGGAATTCATAATGAATTATATGGGGGGTAGAACAGTTTGCTGAGATCAGATCTCGTATCTGATCTTTCTTCCAGATGCTCAGTTGCTAATTTATTTGTGTTGCTATTGGATAGCTTCCCTTAGAGGTCTGCAAACCCATTTACTGGGACAAATGATTTAAGTGTGTGAAAGAAATGACACCAAGCAAATACGTATATTTTTTTAAGCCATATTCAGTAACTCAGGGCTAAAATTGCTGGAATATGAGTCCACTGCTCAAATAAGCCACAGTACATAAATAAATGTTCCTTATAAAACACAGAAATCATTCCATAAACTGTTTGTATTTTATCGGCATTTTGGGCAGGGACAATTCAATAAACTATAAGCACCATACGCAATTCTAACACCTTGAAAAGTTACTAATGGCAAGAGTGTGGTTCATGGAGAATGATTGTAACCAAGAAATGCCTAAGTTTATCATTCTTAATACTACTGTTTCAAGCACACAAGCATACTTTTTGCCTGTAGCTGTCACAGCTCCCTAAATTCAATAATATAAAAGAGCTTCACCTTTGTTCCTGAAATTATATAGGATTGCCCTCTTCTCTAATTCGCATGCACCCTCTGACACTTTGCCACACACAAGTCATTCAGAGTATCGTCACTGATTCCCCACTGAAGCCCCTTAGCACACTTAGGTTCACTGGAAAACATATGGTCAGACACTACATCTGCCTCTGCAGTGCCCCCCCCCCCCCCCCCCCCCCCCCCCCCCCTTTTTCCCTCTCTCCGGTCTTCTCATCCGGGGGCCCCCCCCCCCAAAACCCAAACCAAAAAACAACCACAACAAACAAAAAAACACAAAACAACACAACTACAAAAAAC
>Ga0131853_10022241_pt1 | contig 11478 bp, 11 predicted proteins | sample TergutLab28metaG_FD_92764 | JGI IMG/M metagenome (GOLD analysis project Ga0131853, IMG submission 92764) | Labiotermes labralis P1 segment gut microbial communities from Petit-Saut dam, French Guiana - Lab288 P1 (version 2) (version 2) | ecosystem: Host-associated > Arthropoda: Insects >...
CAATTTCTCCTTGCAACCCCCTATATTCAGTTTTCAATGTGCAATTAAACCCGAAAGCAATTATACATCAATTACCGAACATGTGCAAATCTCAATGTGAAATTCACGTTTTGCCGGCAGTTCACCTCCTTCTATTTGATATTTTTATATACTTGACCATGTTAGTCAATGTTTTTTGGAATTATTGCAAGCTCCAAACGGCTTTATTCCTCGTAGTGTCCCTTGCAAGAAATAATCAGCAAATCCTCTTCGTCATATCGGCTATAAATAAGCCTGTCTGCTTTCGTAATCCGTCTGGAAAATCTGGCCGGATTCTTATAATGTTTTAGCTGTTCCGGCTTGCCTCTACCACCTAACAAACCGTATTCCTTGATCTCGCTGATTAGCTCGTAAATTTTCTTGGCAGTAGTCCGGTTTGATTTTAGCCAGCCTCTTAGCTCTTTCTCAGCAGCAGCGGTAAAAAGCACTTTCATAAACTATTCCCATCAACCAATGCCTTCAACTCATCCATCGAGTATTCGACCAACTCGCCACGCTCGGCTTGTGCAATCGACTCATCCAGCTTAGCCAAATATTCAGCATTTCTAAGTGCCTTATCTCTCTTATTAAACTCTTCTTCCGACAGCACAATTACATTTTTTTTGGCCGGACGTGCCACCAGCAAAATCTCGCCCTGACATGCCATGTCAAGTATTTTCTTCTGACTATTTCTTAACTCCATTGGCTTAATAGCTCTCATACCACCACCCTCCCATTTTTTAATATTTATATCATAACATGAAAATTTGCCCATCGTCAATGCAATTGGCAACTTCGTTCCGGTGTATGACCCCTTACCGAAAAAAAACCTAATACTATCACTCATATATACCGATAATATATGCAGAAGGGAGATGATAATGTGAGCATGAGAGTTGATAACACATACAGCGCATATAAAATTTTCTCGGGGACGAATCAGCAAAATAGACATACAAGAGCAGAGGGCAGGGCGGCAAGGGGACACGATGTATTTACTTTAAGCGTACAAGCGGAGGATTACCAACTGGCCCGCAGGGCACTCTCTCAAGTGCCTGATGTACGAGCGGAAAGAGTTGAGGCTCTGCGAAGTAATATAGAATCCGGCCTGTATACGGTGAGTGCGGCAATGGTAGCCGAAAAAATCCTTCAAGAGCTGTAGAGGATTAAGCTTAGGAGGCATAGTATGTATATTTTGAGCAGCTGTAAAGATTTGGTGTTACACGGATGTAAACCTTTCTAAGTGATATGGCTTTGTTGCCGCTATCATTAGAAAGGTTTTTGTGTAGGCCGGATATACATAAAGGAGATTGCTGATGGCCGGTATGCTGGACCAACTTATAAATATTATGGGAGAACAGTCCGAAAGGTATGAGGAACTTTTGGGGCTTGCCAAGGAAAAACGAGATATCATTATATTAAATGATATAGAAAACCTTCAAAAAGTTACGCATCTCGAAAACCTTGTGATAAGCCAGAGTCAAAAGCTTGAGAGAAAGCGAATTACCGTCGTATCGGACATAGCCCTTGTGCTTAATCAAAAGGAGGACGACCTTACCCTAAGTAAGCTGATAGAGCTGATGGAAGGGCAGGAAGGCCAAGATAAATTGATAGAGCTTAAAGAAAAATTTAAGGTTGTTATAGAGGACTTAAAGGAACACAACGATCAAAACACGCAGCTTGTGCAAAACGCTTTGGATTATCTGGATTTTAATTCTAACCTAATACGAGGGGCCATGAGCAACCATAGCTTATACCCCGGAATGGACGATAATTATCCGAGCGAGGCAGGTTATATAGATACAAAAAATTAGATTATATTGAGAGGTGGCGATTTTTTTGCCGGGTTTTTCCAGCTTAAATGTAGCAGTAACAGGTATGCGAGCAGCCCAACAAGGATTAGCCGTTACCGGACACAATATGGCCAACTCGGAAATTCCCGGGTTTTCCAGACAAAGGTCGGTACAAAGGGAGCAGCCTGTAAGGTCACTTGGCCACAGTTTGGCAGGGACTCCTTTAAGGGTAGGCACAGGGGTAGATAACGGCCCCATTGATCAAATAAGAAGTCGTTTTTACGACTTGGTTTATCGTGAGCAAAACTCACGCCTTGCTTTTTATTCTCACAGGTCAGGCGTAGGGTCGCATATACAAACCATACTGGGTGAAACCAACAACACCTTTCGTATGCAGACCTTGCTTGCAGATGTAAACTCCGCTCTGCACGAGCTTAACGTAAACTTGAGCGGTATAGATTCCAGGTCATTTTTTATAGGAACAGTCGGAGCCTTTTTGGATAAGGCTCATAATATATTTGATGAACTCTTTAATTTTCAGAGGAACTTGGACGGGCAAATCCGCAATATGGTTTCGGATATAAATGATATAGTAGGCCGGATAGACCGTCTTAATGATTTAATAAGAGGCGACGAGATGAGCGGAGATAACGCAAACGACCTGCGGGACGAGCGTAACCGCCTTTTAGACCGTTTAAGCGGCCTTGTTTCTATGGATTATTTTGAGGATCCGCGAACGGGTCGCATTGATATTATGACCCAAGGGGGCAACTTCCTGCTCTCGCAGGGCAGGCAAAATTTCTTGGGGCTAAAGATGACAAGCGGGCGCTATAATCTGGTAGAGCCTGTATTTACCGCCTCACGAAGTATTCTGCCTGTAAACACCCCGCCCGGTGCGTATACCCCTTTCTTTAATTGGAACAGGCCGATAAATGCGGCCAATAATAATGACGAGGGTGCTTTAATGGCACTCCTGCAAGCAAGGGGCTCTACGACCTTTACCTACAGGGGATACGAGGCTATGTTTCCGCCTATATCGCCTGCAAATTTACTTGAATTGCTTGGAGCGAACAATGTAGACGCCGGTAATATAAATACTTATTGGGCAAATATGAGAGACAATGACAGACGCAACTTGGAAACGCTGTTTCCTATGCTGGTTGAACCCGCCAACAGGCAGGCATTTATGAACGGCGACGACGCCTTGGTGGCTCAAATGAACCGTGAATTTCAGGCGGCAGACCGCGCATACAGCAGAGCCCAATGGGATCAGCAGCACGCCACAATCCCTAAGCTTATGATGCAGATGGATCAGATAGTAAACTCTGTGGTACGCCTTATAAATGACTCTTTAGCACCGAAGGCGCCGGTAGTCCCTCTCCAACCTATATGGCCTCCTTTGTTTAATCAGGCTAACCCGGCTGCATGGACTGCGAGCGGATGGAGCGGGGCTGCATGGCCTGAAAATATGAATGCCGGTACTTTTGATATAGCCAACCCCGCCACATGGCCTGTGGGTTCCCAACAGGTAACGGGCCCCCGCCTTGACCCTCCCCCTCCCCAAGGCTTAGGGGATAATCCCCCCACGCTTGACGAGGTATTTGTAAGAAGGAACAGTCCGCCTCGCTTTGACAGCAGTGGTATCTTCAATCCGAGTATGCAAGGGGATATTAACAGCCTGTACACTACCCGAAACCTGATTATTAACCCTGTGTTGCTCGGCCCGAACGGCCCTAACCACTTGGCGCTGTCTTTGTCAGGGGATCCGGAAGATACAAGGCTTATAAATGAGCTTATACATTTTTGGAATTGGGAAGACCCCGACAACCAATACAATGTAATTATAGACGGCAACCGCTTTGGCATAGACAGAGCCTACAATGTGGTGGTAACAAACCTTGCCGTAGAATTTAGAGAAGCAGATAACTTCTTTAACACACAGTTTATGCAAACAGCCCAAGCAGACAATAGCCGCAAAGCCATTTCCGGCGTATCAATGGAGGAGGAATTGGTAAACATGATGACCTTCCAGTTTGCGTATCAGGCGGCGGCTCGCTTGTTTAATATAGTTGATAGTATGATAGATACGGTAGTAAACCGTATGCTTAGATAAGGGGGCAGCACTTGAGAGGATCATTCTTAACTTTTAGGATACCAACTTCGGGTATGCACACAGCCAGAGCCAATTTGGCGGTAACAGCCCATAATATGTCCAATCATGAAACACCCGGATTTTCCCGTCAAGCTACGGTGCAATCGGCAAATCCCGCTTTAAACCTGCGTAACGGCAGGGGTGTATATGGTATGGGTTCATCTGTTAACAGTGTAATTCAGATAAGAGATCAGTTTTTAGATAAACGCTTTTGGGGCCAAAACTCTATTTTGGGAGAATTTGCGGTAAAAGTGCCCCAGCTTTCGTTAGTAGAATCTGTATTTAATGTACTCTCGGGTGCGGGAGACGAAATACAGGCAGGGATTAATGCAGGCTTTAAGGATTTTTTTGCCGCCATACAATCCCTGACAGGCGAGGCTCACTCCGCAACCTTTCGTACAGGCGTACTGCAAACGGGTGAGGCTCTTGCCGGAAATATACAGAGCAATGCTCTGCGCTTGCAACAGCAGCAACGGGATTTAAACGGAGAAGTCCGTGCCGTTGTTACGGAGATTAACAGCTTAGGCCGCCAGATTGTCACCTTAAACGAGCAGATAAGAAACTTGGAGTTTCACGGCTCACGTGCCAACGATTTAAGGGATCAGCGGGCCTTGCTTATAGACCGTTTGTCCGAGTTTGTTAATGTAACGGTAGAAGAACATGATTTCAGCGAACAGACAGGGATAAATAATGATTTACGCCTTACTGTTTCTTTGGATGGCTATGATTTCGTAAATAATTTAAGCACACATCCGCTTTCGCTTATACCGAGGGAAGCCCCCGAACCTGCTCCGCAGTTCCCGAGGAGGAATGAAATGGACGTGCCGGGGCTTTACGAGATAAGATTTGCAAACGGCTCCCGCTTTGATATGTACAGCCCCACCTTGCGAGGGACTCTCAGAGGGCTTATAGATTTGCGGGACGGAAACGGCGGGATATCTACGCAGGGTACACTTACCACTAATAACTTTAGAGGCATACCGTTTTACCAAAACCGCTTAAATGAATTGGTAAGAACCTTTGCAAACGAAATCAACACCCTGCACCGCAGCGGGTTTAATTTGCAAGATGCAAATAACCCCGCTCTTGACTTTTTTACTTGGGAGTACAGCAGGGGTACCGCGGCGGCGACTCAGAACTCGCTTACCTTCAGTATGAACTCCGTTTTACAGCTTAACCCGAGTTTACTGCAAGCCTCGGATACCCCCGGCAGCGGCGAAAGCAACAGTGCCATAATTCGCAGATTTGTAGATTTATGGAACGATGTGGGCATGTTTAATGAAGGTACCTTAGAGGATTTTCTTAATGGTACATCTAACTTCTTGGCGGTAGATAACCATCAGGCCATGCGCTTCAGGCAAAACTACCACGAGATGTCCCATGCCACACAAAATCAAAGGGCAGCCGTATCGGGAGTAAGCTATGTGGAAGAGCTTATGGATATGCAAAGATTTACAGCGCTGTTTAACAACAATGCAAGAATGATGCAGGCAATAAACGAAATATACGATACGCTTATAAACCGCTTAGGTATTTAGTAAAGGGGAACAATTATGCGTGTAACAACAAATATGATATCCAATAACATAATGATGAACGTCAACCGCAACCTTGTCAACTCTGACAGGTTGTTGCGAATGATAGGCTCAATGAGAAGAGCCAATGTACCCTCCGATAACCCTCTGGTGGCCGCCAGAGATTTAAGGTTCAGGAACAACTTGGCAGCCAACGAAAACTTTCAGAACAATGTAATTAATGCAAGCGCTTGGATGGATATTACATCAGGTGCAATAGATACCATAGTCAGCGACTTAATGAGACAGGCCAGAGACAGGATTCACACTGCGGCTAATGATTATCTTGAGCTTGAGGACAGAAATGTACTTGTGCAGCAATTGCGCAGTATTGCGGCTACCATGGGCGAAACCCTGAATACGCAAATGGCGGGCAGATATGTATTTTCGGGTCTCAGAACCAACGAACCCCCTGTATTTAAGCAGAATGAACCGGAATTGTCCTTTAATATAACTCAAAGCTTTAATTTGGCGGATGTAGAGCGTATAAGGTCTGTTCAGTTCGGTCAAAATGACTATATGATGCCGGAATCTCCTCAGACCGGCAGGCATATAATAAACCTGCCGTTTAGAAATGCAGCCCCGACTACTGTAGTACCCTTTCAGATTGTTGCTGACGGCCCTCCCCTTGCGGGCGTTACCATCGACCCTATTTCTGTAAATGCCGTTAACGCTTACCTGCCCGACCCCGGTCAGGTGCATTTTATACAAGAAACAGGGGAACTTGTTTTCCACCCCGGCGATGTAACGGGCAACACAGGAATAGGTGCATTCCCTATTGAGGTAAGGTACACCGTAACAGGTTTTAAGGCAGGGGATTTAAACCCAAGGGTTTATTTTAATGCGATAGAGATGGTGCAGGCACCCGGAGCCACCGCAAGAACTCCCGGATTCCATTTTAACAGGCCACCCGGTTTTGCCCCCTCAGCGACTGCCCCCTGGGGTACTACGTCGGCCGGCGACCCCGGCGATAACCAGCATATGCTGATGGAGTTTGGAACCCGCACATCTTTCCCGTATAATACCTTAGCAAAAGATGTGGTGTCGGCGAGATTTTTTGCCGATATTAATGCAGTGATTCATCTTGTGGAGTCCTTAAAGCCTTCTGACAGGGCCGAGCTTGAGTCTATGTATGCGGAAAGAGGCTTCTCCGGGCCAAGTTTGGAAAATGCCGTAAATGAGCATATAGCAAACGAAACTCAGCTGTTTAACCAAATAATGAACACCCGCCTTAATAACATGCTGCATTCGATAGACCGCCATACATCAGAATCTACAAGGGCGCTGACCGATACAGGCAACCGCCACCACAGATTAGACCTTTTTACAGACCGTCTGGAGCAGGATGAGGCAAGTATAATAAGGCTTATAAGCAATAATATAGATACAGATTTAGCGGCCGCAAATTCCAGGATGGCCTCCGCAGAAGCGGCATTAATGGCCTCCATGAGGATAGGCAATAATATAATAAATATAACAATGGCTAACTTTTTGCGCTGATTATTCTAATTTTAAAGGAGAGAGCAGAATGCTGCTTGATACCAAGCATTTTGGCGAAATTAACTATAACGAGGAAGATGTCATAACCTTTAGAGAGGGTATACCCGGGTTTTTTCATGTAAGCCGCTTCATTTTAATAACTGAGGGTGAGGATGCACTCTTTAGCTGGCTGCAATGTATAGAAGATACCGATTTAGCCTTTGTCCTGATGGACGTAAAGAGCGTACTGCCTGACTACAAGCCCGATATAAGCCCGGATTCCCTTAAAGGTATAGAAGAAAACGGCGGGGAGCTTATCTGTTGCAATATAGTAGTGGTACCCGAGGATATAAGCCAAATGAGGGTAAACCTGCGCGCACCCGTTTTAATTAATATGAAAGCCAAACTAGGGAAACAGGTAGTGGCCCAAAACGAGGATTACAGTGTGCAGTATTATATTTTTGATGAACTTAATAAGGGCAGACAGAAGCAGGTGGCAGAGTGTTAGCGCTTACAAGAAAAAAAGGCGAATCCATAATAGTGGGAAACAATGTGGAAATAGTGGTTTTGGGCATACAGGGCGAGCAGGTCAGGTTGGGCTTTATAGCACCCAAAGATATAACCATACACCGCAAAGAGATTTACGAGCAGATTATGGAAGAGAACAAGGAAGCAAGCTCGAATATAAATCTATCCGCCTTAAATAAGTTTAAAATATAGGAAAGGGGCAGTACAATGCGTGTAACAAACTTAATGCAGCATAATATGTCCATAACAAATATAAACAGGAATCAGCGGCACCTGCTGAGGCTTACCAATCAGGCATCCTCGGGCAAGGCCATAGACAAACCCGCCGAAGATCCGCTTATAGCCTCTCGGGCACTGCGCTTCCGCACCCGTCTTGCGGGTATAGAGCAGCATCAAAACAATGTAGCAAGTGCCCATGCTTGGATGGAAGTAACAGAATCTGTCCTCTTTAATCTGGTCAGAGGCCCGGAAAGCATTTTCGGCGATATAAAAGACCTGCTCGTAAGCTCCGACGGTTCTTATAACCTGGATAACCGGCTGGCTAACTTTACCGAAATAAGAGGCTTAATGGAGCAAATAGGGGCGGAGATGAACCAGACCTACGAAGGCCGCTTCGTGTTTTCGGGCTGGCGTACACATATACCCCCGGTGCTTACGGCTAACGAAACAGTTACCCACAATATATCCCAGACCTTTAGTGCAAGTGATATTGAGTCAACAAAAGCATTTCATCGTATAGGGGCCGATATGCCCTTGCTGCACGATGTAAATATATTAAAGCTGCCCTATGCAGAGGATGGCTCCGGCAGGACGGTATCAAATGCCACTGTAACTATTGGCGGCGTTAACTTTCCTGTTACCCAAAGAAGATTCGCGGTCAATCCCGATAATTTTCAACCCGGACCTAACCAAATCTATTTTGCAATAGAAAGAGGAGAGTTAATGCTTGGTGCAAATGCGCTTGCGGCTATGCAAGCCGGCGGCGACCTTACTATAGCATACCAAGTATCCAATCTGCGTATAGGCGACCTTAACCCAAGAGTTTTCTTTGATGCAAGAGATGCGGCTGCGGAGATGGATCACCGCATAAACTTTGAGTTTAGTCCGGGGACTCTCATACACGTTAATGTACAAGGCAAAGACGTTTTTACCGCCGAAATGTTTTCCGATTTGCGTAATCTTCTGGACTTTGCCAATTCGATAGTCCCCCCCGACAGAAGGGTTATAGAACAGCATTTCCTGGATGACGCTACCTATAACTTTATGCCGGGAAGCTCGGAACTTGCGGCAAGGGTTGAGGAGCGAGTTGTAGCAGAAACTCAGATGATTATGCAAGCCCTTAACCACAGGGTTAATAACATGCTCAGCCTTATGGACGGCCACATTGACAACGCCATAGGCAGGCATACAGAGTTGGGTGCTCGCATGGCAAGGCTTGATTCCTTGTACATTACCTTAGACGAGGATCATACAAACTTAACTACTTTAAAATCCGATAATGAAGATGTGGACTTTTTTGATGTCTTAGAAAGGTTCCGTATAATGGAGCGGGCGCATGAAGGCGCCTTGCAGGTAATAGCCAATAACATACAGCTATCGCTGTTAGGGTTTATTTAGGACATTCTGTTCGTAGGGGCGACATTTATGGCGCCCCTATTTCCTAAATCAATAACCCTTAATTTATTCAATCATTCGATTAAGCGCACTAAGCACCCCTTTAAGCGAGGAAACCGTAATATTCCTGCTTACCCCAACCCCAAAACAGGTTTTGCCCGTATCGGATATTATGCCCACATAAGTAATAGCCCGTGCCTCCCTACCGGATTCTAAAGCGTGCTGGCTGTAGTGGGTTATATCAAATTTTAGACCCAAGGCGTTAAGCAGAGCGTTACAAAAACCTTCTACAATGCCGTCGCCAAAACCATCTATGGCAATCTCTTTGCCGCCGTTAAGCAGTGTGCCGGTTAAGTGGCAACTATCCCCTTCCCGTTGCTCCTTCCAATTTAACAACTGAGAAGGCTTGTCTATATTTACGTAGCTGTCCTTAAACAGTTGATATATATCCTTGGGGGATAACTCCGCACTCATTTTATCGGAAAGGGATATAACCAACGGGCCAAAGTCCCTCTGCATGGGCTTGGGAATGATTATGTCGTAATTGGTTTCCAGTATATAGGCACTTGCAGACGAGCCGGATTGACTGTTAAACCTGACTATCGGGTCGTAGCTTCTGCCCACATCTTTTGGGTCTATTGGCAAGTACGGAACAGCCCAGCCGCTGCCCTCGGTCTTCATGACAGCCATGCCCTTGCGTATGGCATCTTGGTGAGAGCCGGAGAAGGCAGAGTACACCAAATCGCCCGCATAAGGGTGACGGGGGTGTACAGGCAGGGAGGTATAGGCCGTATATATTTCTATGGCCTTGTCTATATCAGAAAAATCCAAGCCCGGGTCTATCCCGTGGGAATATAGGTTCATCGCTAAGGTGACAATATCCGCATTGCCTGTGCGTTCCCCATTACCGAACAATGTACCCTCTACCCTGTCCGCCCCTGCGAGCAGGCAAAGCTCCGTTGCGGCAACGCCTGTTCCCCTGTCGTTGTGGGTGTGTAGGCTTACCACGACGTTTTCCCTACCCTTGAGTTCTGCGCACATATACTCCACCATATCTGCATGTACATTGGGCATAAAGGTTTCTACGGTAAAAGGCAGGTTTATTATGGACTTTCTGCCCTTCCAACATTCTAATACCGCATTGCATACATCTACGGCATAGTCAGGCTCCGTCTGGGAAAAGCTTTCGGGGGAATACTGAAATATAAACTCCTCACGGCCAAAATCAGCGGAAATTTTATTAAACAAATTTGCCCCAAAAACAGCCAAATCCAAGACTTCTTCCTTGGTCTTGTTAAATACTACCTTCCGCTGCAAGGGAGAGGTAGAGTTGTACAAATGGACAACGGCCCGCCTGACTCCCCGCAGGGATTCAAAGCTGCGGCGTATTATCTCCTCCCGAGATTGGGTAAGCACCTGTATTGTGACATCATCAGGGATTAAATCCTTCTCTATGAGATTCCTCACAAATTGGAACTCTGTATCTGAGGCCGCAGGAAAACCGACCTCTATCTCCTTAAATCCTATCTGCACAAGAAACTGAAAAAATTTTAGTTTTTGTTCGAGAGTCATGGGGATTTCTAAGGATTGGTTGCCGTCCCTTAAATCTACACTGCACCAGATGGGCGCTTTTGTAAGCTTTTTATCGGGCCAAGTCCTTTGTTTATATTCAAAAATTTGCGGGTATTGGTATTTAGTAAAGTCCATATATGGCACTCCTCTTCACAAGATTAATTATTTGCATTATAACTATGAGTGTACTAAATTGGCGATGTAGTGTCAAGAGATAGGAGCCAGGCTAATATAAAGCCTTTATAAATACATTTTATTTACAATTTAATGCAAGCTTCAATAGCAAGCTTCAAAACGGCTTCCCTTATATCGGTTCTGTCATTCCATTCCCGACCATCCCAAGAATCCTCGGCCAAGCTATCCCCTGCGTAAAGGATTTGGCCAAACTCTACGCCGTTATACTGTGCCGTCGCAATAAAGGCACTTGTTTCCATCTCCACGGTGACGCAGCCTTCATCCTTGCGAAGTTGCACCTTTGCAGGGGTTTCACGATAAAAAGCGTCGGTTGTCCAAGTCTTTGCCTTAATAAACGGAGCTTTTTGCTCAAGTAATACAGCTTCAATAATATCGACTGCCCGGCTGCTCATGGAAATTTCCCGGGAAGGCGGGGCATAGTGATAAGATGTGCCCTCATCCCTGACCGCTGAAATAGGTATTATTAAATGGCCGACGGCTATATCCTTGTGCAGGACGCCGCAGCCGCCGCAGGCTATGTATTTTTTACAGCCGCAGGCGGTCAGTTCTTCAA
>Ga0131853_10022247_pt1 | contig 11477 bp, 9 predicted proteins | sample TergutLab28metaG_FD_92764 | JGI IMG/M metagenome (GOLD analysis project Ga0131853, IMG submission 92764) | Labiotermes labralis P1 segment gut microbial communities from Petit-Saut dam, French Guiana - Lab288 P1 (version 2) (version 2) | ecosystem: Host-associated > Arthropoda: Insects >...
TCAGCCTTGTGAGGTCAATTGAGGAGCTACTTGAATGAAAAAAAAGTAGCGGCTCCAGGTCTAGAAAACAGAGATTAACGGCTGTGGGGACCCGTTGCGCTGACCATGTGACACCCCTCTATCCGCAAAAGTTGGCACTAGTTTCGCCGACCGGCGGCGGCCGCTCTGTCGGTATAGTTCGCGTGCGGACTAAGGCCACGGAGTTTAGTTTAGTAGGTACAAGGGACTCCATGAAGATGGTTATATATATGAATAACCGAAACATGTCGGAGTTTTAAATATTTCAATGGTTATCTTTAAATGTTTTAGTGTATTAACTGAATATTAATTGACATACAAACGCATAAGTTGGTAAAAAATAAAGTAAATTAAAATCCCTCATATTTATTAATTTCATTGTGATTTCAGAACCAGTTCTGTTGGTGCAACACCTCAATAAAAACACACATATGTTTTTATAATCCCTCTGTATATAAGCCTAAGCTTCAATGTTTAAAAATATACAACTCTGAGTTGATTCATGAAGCCGAATACTAAACTCCATCTAGTGAAGGGACAGGAAAATGCAACTGATACAAAAATATTTCTCTCCACCTGTTACATACAATATTAGGCACATTAGGCTCAAAGTTTATCAGCCAAAGGGGGCAGCCCATGTCCCATTAAATGTAACTCTTCAAGGACAAAAGGTAAAATGTTCCACACAGGTACGGGCATGGGCATTTAACACAAAAAAAATAACACTGGCCACCAGCAGCTACATTGGAATTTCAAGGCCAAACAATACGGAATAATGTAGGTTTATAACAAGTTAAGCTTCCAAACTGTATGATGGGGAAAGAATGCAAAACATCACAACTGAAATATTTATCCTTACCCCCTCCACACTGATTGCAGAACATAAAACAGGACTGCTGAGTTTTTAATGTTAGCCATAGGATAAGGAAAAAAGATAAAGCTGCCATGTGCTTAATTATATGCCACACCGTGGAACCTGTTAGGTAGTTGAAGTATGGCCTCTTGCATTCTTAAAGTTGGCACTGCCATGAACATTTTACATTACAGTTACCTGTGTCCATGTACATATGTAATATATGCAATGGCCAGGGCATCAAAGACCTCCTACTTCACAACCCTGTCACACAGCCTTGCAGCCTCTTAACCATTATTAACGTTCATAGCTGAATTTAGGCAAACTTACTTATGACAATATTACTTTAGTCCAGGCATATGGAACTTAGCTGGCTGACCACCCTTGCAAGTTGCAACAGAACAACGGACTATGATTTTGTGTGTTGGTATTAAACAAGGATAAGCTGTAGGTATTAACTGAGATGTTACTGTGGAGACAGCATGGGACATTACAGGTATTCCCCTGCACAGAGACAGGAAACCAAGAGATCTGAGCAGCTGCCCTGCTGTGCCCCTCACAGTAGGTTAACCTTTTGGCGCCAGAATTATTTTTTTAAATTTTAGCACACCCTGTATATAAAATGTGAATAATACAGGTACCAAATATGTTAGAATTATGAAACAAACTGCATTTTGAAGAGAAAAAAATTGAGGGTATATACCATGTTTAAAATATTCAGTACCTATATTTGTTGAATAAATATATAAAATGCAAATTTAGAGGTTAGCGGTGCGGTACGACCACTATAGTTTACATTAGGCGTCAAAAGGTTAATGTGTCAATGATCAGTACAGCACTGTTTTGTTTGGAGTGAAGAGAATGAGGAAGTGTTCAACACATATAAGAACACTTACATATGTGGGATGCAGGTTCTGTGTACACTCTTGCTATCTAAGGCCACTGAATGTCAGCTGTGTATAAAGAACACTGGGCAAAATTCAAATTACATTAAATACTGATGGTCATAAAAAAAAAGAGCATAATTTTCACACAGCTGACAATGGGATATGAATCCCACATGATGGGCTACTGGGCAAGACTTCGTTTAATGTCAAGGGACTAGAATTGATTATAACTACAAAGAAATTTTTACAAGAAAATGAAATAAAAATTTGATGACAAAAATTACGTCAGAAGTATCTTAATTCATATTTAAACCTTCTGCGTTATGACACCATGTAGATGTGCAACACATTTCATATGAAATATGTGCCTGCAACAATGTGGTATCTATCTCCAGACTGCACAGTATCATAAGATCCCAATATGCACATTCCATGATATGCTAACCTCAAAATCTTATATAGAATTACCTCATTCCTGCAAAGAGATGAGATTTACTGACATATAAGGTTTATGGAAATGAAACAAAATGCTGCTTTATGCTCCTTACCTAAGAGTTCTGCAACAGGCTCCGACGTGTCAGCACCTCTGCCAAGCCAATGCCGAATCCTCTCAAAATTCAGTGCTACCAGTCTTTCATTCTGCTGGTTAATAAGAGGATCATACGTCCCAAGCTGTTCAATAACTTGTCTGTGCTGCTCAAATCTTTTCTGTAAATTAAAAATTAAAATCGAATTGAAGGACAGAAACCTATATTTCACTATGCTTTATACAACCTAGTCAGTCACACACTTGGACATAAAACAAGTGTGGTCCAGGTTCTACTAAAAATTCTCACCATGGTTGGAAAAGCCCCCTTGTTTCTGGTACTGCACTACACCAACTCAAAACAAACACATACCTTAACACATTCTATATTTAAGAATACAGTGGAGGAACCAATTCCTATGGAACACGTTTATAACTTGAATGCAGGATCCTCTACTCCACATTCAGACAATACTACACACTAACACAATTTAAGTATGATACATACTTTTGTCCTGTCATTGTTGGTTATACATTTAGTGAATTGACGTTATATTATCGTAAATTAAAAGTAAATTTCATGTGGATATTTCACACAGTAAAATGTAAAGAAAAATTCCTGCATGGTGCTATGGGCCAATAACTCAACAAAAAACAGAAAGCTGACCACAGCTGACCTGATCTGATACTGTCCCAGCCAAAAACAGAATTTCCAATTGTATGGCAACACAGAATTTTCTAGTCCACTCAGGATGGCTTGCCAGGTCAGAAGTTCAGTGAATTTCAGGTGAACAGGAAACTTAGGTACACAGAAAGGGAAGAGTGGATGGAAGGAAATGACACGTGTGCAGCTCTGAGCTACCAGGGTAGAACAAGATTTGAACACATCATGTGGTCACACCTGATGATGGCCTCAAGAAACAGACTGAAGCATGCTGTCTGTATAATGTTATACAATGGTCATATAGTACAAAAGTTGTGCAAAATGGTGCGTCTTCTCTTAATTATGTTGTGTGTTTATTTGACACATCCCAACATAAATATGGCAAAAAAAATAAAGTAATGTAGTAGTAGTAGTAGAGTAGTAATAGTACTTGTGGTGGTGGTGGTGGTGGTATATTGGGTTCAATTCTTACAATGAATGGTATCACCTAAAAGTTAACACCATACTGTCAAATGCTTCACCATGTGATACATACGATATTCATAAGCCTTTTCACTTGTTAAACCAATTTATATTTGACTTTGTCTAAATATCTGCCTACATCTCTGACCTGAACTTTGTCAGTTCATCTTAATATTTTCTTGCATGCTATCTCCATATTTATATGCAAATATTCTTAACTTTAAAAACAGCTTACATGTAAGACTGTCTACAGTACAAGATTTGAGGTTCACTGCATTTACTGATATGGATATCATCAGATATCTATTGTGGTTTAGCACACCTGTTCCGCCCATACGGAATTACCCTATGGAAATGCTTTGCATATTTAAGGAAACTATTGAATTCAAACTGCGGACACATGATGCGGAGATTTGCAAAATAGCAATGTGTATGTCCACAATGCACTGTGCATGCTTAAAACAGACTCAAAAAAAATATAAATTGGCGTAAACATACGACCCCCCCCCCCCCAACACACACACAAAAACAAAAACAAGAAATGATTTTAAACGTAAATACAAAAGTATACCGAAGCATAACCTCAAATTACATACTTGTACGCAAACAATGAAAACAATACTTCATAAAACACTTGCTGCAATTACACAACAATTGTGCGCTCCAGTTTTTTCTTTCTGCAACAAAGACAATCCACTTTCATTACAACTGCGATCGCCGTTACGGAATAGATTACTTACTTCCATTACAACTATATGAAAAAATGGTCTATTTGTGCATCCATGCCGTTGAAATCTTATAATTTTGGGGGTGAAACGCATATAAGCACCGCCTCCACTTGCTGGAAAAGGCATTATGTATTTCGTTTACGTTAGGAACATTAATACTTTCCACCGGCCAACTAACCCCTGCACATCATTTTGACTACGACCTAACACTGCTGCCACGGATTATTTTGCTACGGTTCTGCTATGACGTGATTTCAACCTGTGGCCATTACTCATCTGTGCTCAACGTCTGCTTACGTTGTCATTAGCGTAACCAGCCGCACAAAATGCTGTGAAATTATTGTCTCTGCTATTGGTCGAGATTTTTAGACCAAAAGTAATAAAACGTGGCTATGTAAATATAGTGGAGTGTTCGTGGAGCGAGTAAACTGGCGGAAGATAGGATGAAGGATATTTTTAGGTTAAGATTGGTTACGTTAGTTTTATGACTTATCACACTACTTTCTTCAGTTTTGTATTGTGATTTGAATAGCTAGATGAACTGTGTTGAATAGTATATCTGGGGTATATAAAATACACATGCGTTTCAACGATAGAGAACTTGCAAAGATCAGTTTGGGTGATGCAGAACTGGAAGGTAGGCTTAATCATCGCTGTCCTCCAAGTGGCAATTTTAGCCAAAAAGGTAACAGACATTTTTTAATTTCGTATGAATAAATATCCCATTTACTTAGTGGACATAAATGTGGAATACAGTTTGTTTTAACATACTTGCAGTCTTTCATTCGTTTAGATGCTTATCCACCTTAAGGCTTTCATGGGTACGTTCATACACTTTTCCCCTAATTCCAGGATTTAAAGAAAGATGGTTTAAATTGAAATTTAATCTACTGTTCTACTTCCGTATCAGTGAAGTTGGAAGAATCGATGAACGACAGGTATGGAATTTTTAGTTGTTGTCTTCACTTAATTAAATGACAGTTTTTGCATTTCATGCTCATAACCCACAATTCTTACACAGTTGCCCCCTCTCCACCCTCTGCATAGCACCTACCACCTGGCAGCTTGTCTTTTCCATTTCCAACACTTGCCATTTACCAACGTTGTCTGTTTTTGCACTAACCATGTTGATTCTTTTGTTAATTCAGCAGTAGTCTGATACAGTGCATTGAGACAAATTTATGTTGTGTCATTTTTAATTATGTGTACTACAGATAAGAAGTAGATCTGTAATAGTACTGGTGTGCTGTATCGTAACAAATATTTTATTATTTTTTTTTTTTTGTGATAATGCCTGTCTTGAGGGATGCAATAAAGTTTGGTTTGAGGTTCATATCTGGTATGGATTATATTGGACTGATTAAGATCAAAATTAAATTAATCTGTTTTGCAATTTGCATAAGTGTGCATCATGTTATGCTTGTCAGCACATGCTTATATCTTGTGCTAGAATAACAGAAAAGTGGTGAGTGGGAATACATGTTCATAAGACTCTCGTAACAGCAGTGTCACTGTTACATTACAATCAGTTGTGAAAAATAGACTAGTATATTACATGTACAACTGGTACTTGTGTGTTGGTATGTGTGCATGAACTGATAAAACCTTCTTACAAAAGCATAGCATGTGATGACAGAAACACTGTACTTTTGTAATCTTCCAGCCTGCAGGAGTCTTTATACTGGAAAATTCCCATATCCAGTATGAAGTTTGTACTGGTGTCCCATTTGCATTCTCAGTGACATTTCGTGATGAGCCAGATCAGAAACATTTGTTTTCTGGGCGATCAGAAGATTGCATACTTCAGTGGGTCGCTGCTATGAAACAGGCAACGTACGTAAACTTACCTTCTGGAATACTTGGTGCAGAACACACCTATTTCTATGTTAGTTTGCTGTAGCCATCATCTTCTCTCCTCCATTTCCACTGTGTATCAACCATCTTCTGCAGCGAATCACTCTTTGTTTTCAGATACGGACATTGGAGATCCCAACTTATTATTTTGCAAACCAAAATCAAAGTCAAAACAGGAAAGGTAAGAATTTGTTCTGTTTTTCCCCTCTGAAACCTGAAGTTCATTGACGGGTGTGGACACATCATATCAGACAAGTCGAGAAAGTATCAGGCTGAATGATTTGAACCCAGACAGCAGATGCTAATGGCAGCGACTCAACAGCATAAAACATAAAACAGTCAGACAAGACTAATGTTGCTTAGAGCCTAATGCATCATGCACCATTTATTGTCAGTCACATGAGCAGTTTAGCAGGAAACATGGCCACTGTCAATGCTGAAAGTCTCACTGACTTAATGCACAGACAAAAGTTATTCGCTCATGAAATGACAATTTGCTGTAACCCACACAGTTCATCAGACTAAGATTCCCGCATTACAAGACAGCTGGGTTACAGATACGCCTTCTGTCAACATGTTGTGTCTACAAAAAAAGAAATTGCTTGCCCCTGTATTTTCATAAAAAAAACATACCATGCTTGAGTGTTGGTCTATCGCGAATCTGTCAAGTTTTTTTTTGTCTCCTGTAAAATTCCATATCAGTGGGTTATGACAAATTGCTGTTTCATGAGCACATTGCTGTATAAATTAATGGTGATAATGACGTGCATTATTCAAGTGTAGACTATGATGACACCACAATTGATGAAGTAATTGTACCATGACCTGTAAGTTGTCACATTGTGTGTTATGTTACTAAGATCCTCAGTATTTGGTTCTGTTCCTCCTGGTGAAAGTGCATTATGTCAATTGCTGTTTTGTTTTTTTATGAAGCTGGGCACAAGACCAGCATCTGTAACAAATAATTCAGCATTTTCCTGCAGAAACTTCAGTAACCTTTGTAGAGACACAAAATTTTTAATCCACACTCCAAAAAGAACATTCAACGAGTATCATCATTCTCTGCAAAGCCAGCGTTAAAAAAAATCCTGTGTTTGTACTGCACTGTCCGTCAGGCATAAGTCTCATTAAGTTCTCATGAATAGGGAAGTTTCAGTCAGCCACAACTATCATGATGCAGCTTGTAAAGAAATATGTATAAATGTCTGTGCCCTGATAAAGTTTAATTCAGAAACTTCCTCGAGGTTGGAATGTACCTTGGCCAGTGGGATAAATTTCTTTTTAATTGTAGTTTCTCCTGCAGGATCCACTGTTGATGTATCCACACAATCAAGGAACTGTACGAGACTTCCAGTCACATCAAGTACACAAGTCAATTGGGGCTGGCTCAGCAAGAGTCCAGAGCCACCTGCAGCAGGATGTGGAGAAGAAAACATTTGAGACTTACTTGAACAGAGAAGAAGATAATTTGCGTGATAGGCGTGTGCAGCAAGAGGAAAAAGGTGTGCATTTACCACCGGAGAGGAATCTCATAGAACTCTAAGACTGTCATCAGTATATCTTGCGTTCATTAAGATTTAAAAGTTCCAGGTAAAGTATGTTAGCATTACTTCCATGCTATACAAATGGATGATAATGCTTGTAAGTATCGTGTCATATGATGTGTGTAATTTTATTTTTCAATGAAAATTATCATGTTCAAAAAAATGCACTGCCATATCAAGAAGTCACTTACTTTGGAAGCCAGAGGTTAACCACAAACCATCTATGAGACTGATGTGTGCACCTCACATTTACAAAACCTATTTCTTAAAGGTTCTTGCTCATACAAATGGACTTTTCCAATGATATTTTCCATCCACAATTTGTATGTGTGTTCTATTTCCCCACATTATGTATCCTGTCCCTCCGATCCCGTTTAATTCAATCATCACAGTACAGGAACCCCTCACTTAGTGCTCTTAATTGATTCCAGAAAACCAGAGCATTAAGCGAGGGGACCTTTTTCCATAAGATTTAATCTTCATAGGTCTGATTTGTACACTCAGATTATGCTTCAGTGGTAATGAATTCCCAGTGTCAATCTTATGTTTATTGGACTGTGCATCATCTTGATAGTTGAATAAAGAGAGACCAACTTGATGTCACTTGCTTTATTATTTACTGCTCAACATGTTTCGGATGTTAATACATCCATCCTCAGGAGCTTGCGACTTATTTTTTCAGTTATTTCATGGGTTGTATTGCTCTGGTTCGATGTGTGTTGGTGTTACGGTGTGGTTCGGCTGGGGTGGTGTGGTATCCGGGTGTAGGATGAAACACTACTCTAACTTTATTCAACTCTTAGTGTCAATCTTATGCGTAGTGGTTCAGCCTGCACTCGGATACCACGTCACCAACAGCCAGTCCCGCTACATAACACCAACACGCCTCAAGTCAGCACAATACAGCCTACACAATAACGCACCAAGTAATCGCAAGCTCCTGAAGATGGATGTATTAACATCTGAAACATCTTGAGCAGTAAACTGACATAATAAAGCAAGTGTCATCAAGTTGGTCTCTCTTTATTCAAATCTCAGTGTCAAGTTTATTGAAGTATTGAAATCAAATTAACAATTAGAATTACACAGAGTATTGTTTATTTTTGAAGGAGTTGTTACCCTTCCACATTCCTTGGTTTTGTCTTCATTTTTCAAAACAGATCATGTGGTGGATCCTGACAATTCACAAACAGTTTACCTGGTATTCACATGTGTAATGACAACAACACTGCTGATCGCAGGCTTTTCCTGTGCATTTTACATAAGCTTTTTACACATGTTTTGGCACTTTAGACTCATCAATAATTATGACCAAAAAAATTTAAAAAATATCACACTGCACTAAACACACAAGAAGAGATGTGATTTATACCACACTGTACAACGTTAAGCACAAAACAGCATGACATTGATTATAAATAAATTACACTGTTATGTGCAGCTGTGAATTGTCACAGCTTACTCCTTGGGAGGTGTGGATCAGCCATTGCAACTGGGCAAGCTGCTGATGCCGGCTGACTGCGCCCGGCCCACGGCCGACGCACAGCAGTGGCAGGCAACACAAATGCAAGCACTCGGCCACATAACGTCTCTGTGCAACGTACAAAAAAAGAGGCATCTTGTATTATGACCAACAAATGCACAATTACATCATAAAAGTATGTTATCACAACAGTTTCATTGTGTAATCTGCACTCCTACATGTTTCAACACTTTCATGTCATCATCAGGGAGTTTATAACCAATGCCTTGCTAAGTCACCCACGCACATTCTTCAAATTGCAGTTGTTAAAAAAACAATTTAGAAAACTAAGATGTTACACATCAAGCTTACATAAGTTCTCAGATTGTAGCTGTTGAAATCACAGTTCTATAAAATTATTGAAATGTTAAAATATTGTCATTTTTACAATAAAAGAGAATAAAATCTTTTCAGTTTTACAATCTCTTGTGCAGTCAGTATGTGCCCCAGCAGAATAGTAACATCAACCGAGGGATTGTATATGCAGCCACAAACACTACTGATAAAAGCCACTCACAGAAAAGGAACATAAATAGTCATAACTGGCCGGTGAATATCGTCTTCATATGCTATCACGGAGCCACGGCCTCTTCAATGCCGTGTATGAACAGCCGTTACTGAATTTTATACTGACGACACTAACTTCGTTACTGAGATTGAAAATAAAGTGAATATTTTAAACGGGTATTTAATTTTAAAATTGTCTTCCTTTATAACGAAGCTGCGGCTTTATTTATGTCATACTTTAATTGCCTATCAGTGAAATAGATGTGCCAATTAATATTGTTTAAATTCGCCGATGGCGTGGCATTTGGTGTTTACTGCACCGGTGTTGCATAACGAGACGGACTGAGAACCAATCAGAACACTTGTGATGTTGGTCACTGTGGTTTCTACAGATGATTTGTGGCATGCATCAGAGCATTTCTGTCAAAGATTGTTGGGGTGGGGTTAGGTTAGGTTAGGTTGAGATGTAGAACTTGGTGGAAGGTTAGGTTAGGTTGAGATGTAGAACTTAGTGGAAGGTTAGGTTAGGTTGAGATGTAGAACTTAGTGGAAGGTTAGGTTAGGTTAGGTTGAGATGTAGAACTTAGTGGAAGGTTATGTTAGGTTAGGTTAGGTTGAGATGTAGAACTTAGTGGAAGGTTTCAGATATGTGGTACATGGGTGAGGGCATGGAAGAAGGAGAATTTTCAGAAGCTCATGAGGATCTTGCTGCCCTGGAGAAGGATTATGAAGAAGATGTTATGGATTCAGTTGAAGGAGAGAGGCAGGGGGCTGAAGAGTATGCTTCAGAATTTAAAAGTTTCTTCCTGACCTACACCTTCAGTCCAAGGACTAAAGATCAAATAAATTACGCTCAGTGCTCTGCCAGACCAACTGTATTATACAAACATGAAATGAAAATGCTCTGAACACAGTATTCGAACATGTATCAGATAGGTTTGGGAATGACCATAAACTGTTGAATTAAAAAAAAAGAATGAAATTCAAGGACCATTAAAAGTTTTTGCAATATTTCAATTACTAGGCAACAGTGCCATCCCTACTTCCATTTTTATTTGAAATGGCAGTTACCACTGCTGTAGATTTTGACATCTAGAGGACCACACATCGTGATATATTCTTGTAATAAAAGCCAACAGGGTGCACTATTTCTCAACTTTATTTTGGTAAAGAACTACATGTTTCAGATGGACTTGCTGCCCGAAACATGTGGAGTTCTTTACCAATATAAAGTTGAGAAATAGTGCGTCTTGTTGGCTTGTATTATAAGAACTGCTGTAGATACTGAACATCACTGTTTGCAATGTGCAGAGTACAGGGAAAGAATACAGATTTTGCTGTAGTAATATGAATAGGCGAATGTGGCAACTAATGGCAACATCACTGTTGGTAACTTGATGGCTGCATGTTAGTATGTTGAGACAGAATCAACTAATTTGAAGGCAGTACTGGTAATCTGAAAGGGTACTGTAGAGCACTGAATTTGCAGCATAATGTGCCCTGAAGCTTTGGTAGCAGATCATAGTTGTGTTAAAAGTTGCTGCCTAAATTCCCTCTTTCCTTGAAACATGACAGCCTACAAGACATGTTTATAGGTTTTTATTTTTATTTTCATTTAATGGTAAATTGGACCCATAAATCACAAAACCACGTTTGTTCTGCTTGGCTGGTATTGATTTTTAGTCATGACAAATTTCTTTGCTCCAGGCTTAATCATAATGAGTTGGAACTATAGATAATTTTACCATTTGAGAGGGAGCAGCAGTTAATTTGTGAAAGTAAGTGCCTTCAGTGGACCGCCTCTGTGGTCTAGTGGTCAGAGTTTCTGGCTACAGATACAGAGGTCCCGGGTTCGATCCCCGGCGCTACCAGATTTTCTGAGTAGTAGTGGGTCTGGAACGGGGTCCACTCA
>Ga0131853_10022248_pt1 | contig 11476 bp, 6 predicted proteins | sample TergutLab28metaG_FD_92764 | JGI IMG/M metagenome (GOLD analysis project Ga0131853, IMG submission 92764) | Labiotermes labralis P1 segment gut microbial communities from Petit-Saut dam, French Guiana - Lab288 P1 (version 2) (version 2) | ecosystem: Host-associated > Arthropoda: Insects >...
ACACCACACACACACACACACCACACACACACACACACACCACACACACACACACAACACACACACCACACACACACACCCCACACCACACACACACACACACCACACACACACACACCACACACACAAAGGTTGTATCTAAAACACTTGGACAATTTTCTGAACTCAGTTCCCCGCACCAAAACAAGGAAGGAAGTTCATATCAATAAGAAGTCCGCAAACAGTTCTCGAGGTACAGCTCTCATGATTGTCTGACCTCAGGCCTTAAGATTTCTGTCTGTAGGCACAATTAAATACCCCAGTGCAGTGTTTCCCAATTTTTTTGCTAGCGGACACCTTTTGGCTTCGAAAAATAACCACGTATCCTAATTGTCTTGCTCACGGAAATATAGTGAGTCCAAAATTAAAAATGCATGTCTCAGAAACCATTTCAGATGGCTACTAACACATACCAGTAGCATGGAGAAAAATGCATTGCATGACTGTACCTTAATTAAGCTGACTGTCGCTCGCTTAGTGGGTCCAGGGGGTTGCTTAATTACTCTAAAGGCCATACGAAATAAACATAACGTCAATTAAAGAAGCTTCGCAATCATTTCAACAAAACCTTGTTCTTTTAATAAAGAAATAAGAAAACTTTAAAGTAGCCATTACAGAAAAGTATCCACGGATCCCATGGGAACTGGTCGCGGAACCCTTGGGTCCGCCGACCACTCTTTGGGAACCGCTGCCGTAGTGTATTCGGTCCTAACTGTAAATATAAAGACACTTCACCAAAGCATATTTTATGCCTGTCCAACCATTCCCAGCCGCTCCGGGATCTCTGAAAGGGTGCGACAGTCCATGATCAGACATGTCCATGCGTGCACTCAGGTAGAAGACACAATGAGCATTTGTTACGAATTGTGGTTTATGAGCAATAAGAACTCAACACGTAATCAGCTGGAAACGTGTATTGTAAATGTACTATGTCAGTTGTAAGTAACATATTACATAGCTAAGTTATCTACTGTTGAATGAAATATTAATTAAACTCAATAACCACTCATTTCCGGACACATGTTTATACTTTTCCTCTGATCTGATGTGAAGGAATCACTCTTAAGTTTGCCCAAGAATTTTATATACACAATAATTAACCGTCCAGCAAAAGGCGGTTAATTATTGGTGTCTGTACAAAAGAGATGTCTTCAGGCCCCGGATTACGTCCTGTTTTCAGGCATAAAAATCCGTTTAGCAGTTCTTGAGTTACTGAAAAAAAAAACGGGACGATTTGTGAAGACAGTAATACGCAATTCTGAACATGGTTGCCATCGCGCTAACATAGTTCATAGGGAGATATGCCATGCATATTAAACATAACTGATTTTGAAGGGAGAGGCCCAACAGACCGCATTAATGGCTCCACCACTGTTTCCAGTGATAGCAACAAAATAGCAAACTTAATCCGCGGACAAAGCGATTTGATTAAGGAGTTAGTAGTAATTCTAAAATCCCCTAGTTATCAGGTCGAGTTGAAATATCCCGAAAAGTCCGGGAAAAACCAAAGATGGAATCAATAATGACAATGGCCAATCCGGGCCAGGTGCAGCTGCGATCACTGCTACATCGACAGACCTGATGGTCGTCTGGTCCAGCGACGACTCAAACATCAAAATCTGGGCACTGTGGCGCGTGATTTGTTCCTCGGAAACGAAAACCGACATACCGGCTTGATAACTCGTCAAGTAACAAGCTGTTATCTGTCTCCGGATTCAATTAACCACAACACCGCAAACTATTTGCCGCGTATGAAAAATCGATATGGTTCTCTTATTGGACAACACACGTCGGAAGTTTTGTGATATGTGAACACAATCCGACTTATTTCATCGAGGATAAAGCAATAGTAAAAAAGCAGTTATCAGCATCATGCCACTGCCAACCTTGCTGCGTGCTGTGCAAAATTCAGGACTAGCACATTTAATGTTTCCTCGGTAAGTGGTATGTATTTTTTTATTTGGCGCAATGTCCCCAGTGGGCCAGGGCCTCCTCATTCATGAGGTTTCTAGATCACACATAACAATGCACCACAGTCGGTAGCACTCCTCTAGACGAGTGATTATCTCGTCGCAAACATGCCAACACACAACACTCACAACAGACAAACATCCATGTCCTCGGTGGGATTCGAGCCCACAATCTCAGCAGGCGAGCGACCGCAGACCTACGCCTTAGACCGCGAGGCCACTGCAAGTGGTACTATTAGGCACACAACTAAATCCAAGGAGGTGAGTCCTCTTTGGCTGTGCCGTCGTCAGCCTAGCTGCCGGTACGGCCACCCACGCCGGACACACAGAAATACCCTGGGCCGAAGCGCCATAGCACAGAAAGAAATAATTTTTGAGAAGCTGACAGACACTCATCTAGTCAAGAAACTATGTTTTACGGAACACGAAGGTTTACTGAAACTTACGCAAGAGGCAACCAATGAATTCCCACCCTAAGTCACACGAATTCAATCTCTTCTCTCATACATCAGTTGCTTCCAGATTCATTTCAATATTATCCCCTCGTCTACACTTCGATCCTTTAAGCTGTTCCTTGAGGTCAGTCTAGTACTGGACTATTATTAAACCAGATATATTAACACAAAAAATGGCGACTGCGCGAAGCATTTTGGTCCAATTATCATAATTAATTTCAGTTTTACGAACTCGCCTTTGAAAACGGGTTACCTTAACGGCGTTCACCTGTGTATCTGCAGTAAACGAACGTAGAGCTCACTCGGTATAATAATATGTCTCACGGGATTTCCGATCTGCATCTGCAATAAATACGAGTGTGAGTCAAATGAAAACATTAAATATTTTTATCTAGTAATTTATTGAAAACCAAAGGTACACAATGACTTCATTTTTCTGTGTAGTCTCCATTGCGTTCCATATAAGTGTTCCAGCGCTTCGGAAGTGCATGGATACGTCCAGAAAAAAAAAATCTTTTGGCTGAAAGCGCAGCCACTCTTGCACCGCCTGCTGCACCTCATCGTCGGTCCTGAAAGACTTGCCTCCCATCGCCTGTTTGAGCAGTCCAAAGACATGAAAGTCACTGGGAGCGAGGTCTGGCGAGTACGGCGGATGTGGAAACATTCGAAGGACAGATCTTGGATTGTTGCAACAGTTCAACAGGCAAACACATGTACTCAGACGTCCACGTCGTTTGGACTTGATTGCAGGATGCAGGTGATTCTTTAGGAGATCTGCATACGTTGCACTAGTCACAGTGTTCCTCCTGGGCATGTAGTGCTCCTAAATTACCCCTCGTTCACCCCCAAAAAGAGTCAGCATAACATTTCCCGCAGATGGTTGTATGCGGAATTTTTTCGGTTTTGGTGAGGAGGTATGGCGCCATTCCTTGCTCGCTCTCTTGGTTTCCGGCTGGTGATAATGGACCCAGGTTTCATCTCCCGTAACAGTTTGTCCCAGAAAGTCATCACCTTCTGCTTCAAAGCGTTTCAAAAGTTCCTGGCAGGCATCACCACGTCGTTCTTTCAATTCTGCAGTCAGCTGACGTGGCACGCACCTTGCAGACACTTTATGGAACTGCAGAACGTCATGGACGATATGGTGTGCTGATCCATGACTCAATTCCAGATGTGCGGCTATTTCATTCACTGTTACGCGGCGATTTTCCTTCACAATGGCTTCAACTGCTGCAATGGCCTCTGGTGTCACCACTCGGTGTGCCTGACCGGGTCGAGGAGAGTCTGTTACAGAACTAATGCTGTTCATGAACTTCCTAGTCCACTCGTACACTTGCTGTAGTGACAGACATGCATCACCATACTGAACTTTCATTCGTCGATTAATTTCGATGAGTTTCACCCCTTCACTACTTAAAAAACGGATGACAGAACGCTGTTCTTCTTTGGTGCATGTTGCAAGCGGGGCCGCCATCTTTATATTACTACTGTGCCGTCGTGTTGCATTCCTGCATCGTACTGTCACCTTTCGGCCACTCTTCAAACCATCAGTATCATTGTTGTCAACTTACAAGACAATCGAGCTGTGTTCCGAATCTTTATCTCACTTTTAAGGGTTTCATTTGACTCTTAGGTGGTATAGCAACATGTCTTACAGGTTGTTGGATATGTTTCTGTATTAAATGAATATAAATTTCGGTCCAGACGGCAAAGTTCATTTTGCCGGCTTTCAAGTTCTTATCTGCAACAAGTAACATATATCTCAGCTGAATAGTGACTACGCTGCGGATCGGACGATCTGGGTTCGATTACAGCGCAGTCAAGATTTTCCACCACAGCATCCTCGCCAGCTGTGGGTCCCATCCAGCTACCTACCCAACGGCTTCCAGTGGCATTTCACCGAGAATACAGCAGAAATAGTGCGAAGCTGCGCGCTGAATGGCATACAGTGTCACCGTGATGAACGCACGGGACCATACCACCACAACTCGACACCAACGCTAGGCCACTGCAACCCCCCCCCCCTAAAAAACACATTCCTTCTTACAAAGAATGCAGTCAGACAGACTGCGAAATGTAGGCGCTTCATCGTGTGACGTCGAACTTGCGTCTGTGGCCGACTAACTGCCTAGTCATTTCAACAAGAATCCCCCCCCGAATGCCGAAGTCTATTTAAATGACATTAAAAAGATTCACGTCTTACATCACAGAAAACACATGGTCACCATTAGAAAGATCAATTGGTTCATACTGTTAGGGAAGTAATAATTTTGTAATAAGAGAAACATACGAGACAGATCAGAACACTGAGTGGACAAAGTCTAGTTTTCAAACGTCATACGAGGTGGTAGCGTAACGTAGGGTAACCAGTGTACTTTAAAGAGTAACAAAACAGCAGTAAAATCCGGCTCCGGCAGTTCAAACCTATCTTCCTGTCTGTCTGCCTCTCTCTCTCTCCCCCCTGCAGTCTATTTCAGGACAACAAATACTAACACGGACTGCACACTTCCTATGACGTGAATCTCTATCAAGGCATACTAAAATGAATCATATGTTTCCTGTACAAATGTTGGCAATAATGTGCTGAGAGCCAAGAAAGAAGTTAGCGGCTAACAAATTAAACTACCTAAGAATGAACTTTGCCATATAACCCCCACCGCACGACCCATGGCGCAACAGCTCCTACAGGGCCAGGACCTCTTCATTATCAAGGATTTACGAGCACATTGTCATTTATAAACGGCACATGTTTTTTTTTGACACGTCAGACCCAAGTGGGCCATGGCCTCCTCATTCACGAGGTTTCTAGATCACACTCAACGACGCACCACAGTCGGTAGGACTCTTCTGGACGAGTGATCAGCTCGTCGCAGAGACTTCTACCTGACAACACACGACACTCACAACAGACAGACATCCATGCCCCCGGTGGGATTCGAACCCACAATCTCAGCAGGCGAGCGGCCGCAGACCTTCGCCTTAGACCACGAGGCCACTGGGACCGGCAAATAATATCTTAACCCAAAGATATATAATACGCTGGCACAGAAAAAACTCGAAAAACATTAAATTTGATGGGTCAATATCAAAGTAGGGCAATTCAAAGAGCAAGGCCTGAATGACAAGATATATCGGAGGTAACGTAATTATTCCGTGGTGTTATGGATAAGGTTGGAGGCCTTAGCGCTAGAGAGGAAATCTGCGATATTACCGCGTTTAATGGTCTAAATACTGGACACAGCTTCGTCAGACGATAGGTGTAGAGATAAGGTTTCACATATTCCCGTGCTAGGGATAGCCCCGGAACTAAGAGTGAGTCTCTTATTTAAACAGACACGTGTAGACGAAAATGTCACTTGCGGAATTAGGCAGCATGCCAAGAAGACGTAAGATAGAGTGGAGGAACAGTTCCACAAACCTCAGCATTAGAAAAAAGCGGTCAACAAGCTCCAGCCACTTTACTCCTGGATCTTTTCAATAGGAGGCTGCGTGGACCCCAGAAACGATCTGGACACTGAAGAAAATGTCTGCCCTTACCGGAACACAAAGAGTTCGTGTCGTCCAGCCTTGTTACGAGGCAGTTCAAATCTAAGGTTACCTAGCGTGTACCTTCTTTGTTAATGAAGTATTTTATTTTTCGGTAAGAGCTGGCACACGTAGTAAGGGTAACGTGCAACACATGGCCATAGAGTCAGTCAGTCAGTCGGTCAGTCGGTCGGATGCTATTCAGGCGATAATTAGATGTGCAATGGCGACAACGGAAATCTGGTTCGGCGAGGAATTTGTGGTGTGATTCAGGTTTTATGGACACACGTGTTTCTCCCGTCAAAATTCACGGCCATCTGTCAAGGACATAGGGTGATCGCTTGAACGAAAGGACACGAAGTAGTGCAGAGAAGATGACACAGCAACCCTACACAGCGCAGGTCTGGTACAGGTGGTGTCGCAGCCATTTCACTGGGGAACTTCGGTACCATCCACCCTACAGTAGTGACCTTGCCCCGTCCGACTATTATTTGTTTGGGAACATGAAACAACACTTGGGAGGTCGCCAGTTCCACAACAATGACAAAGTGGAAATCGGTGTTTCTAAATGCACGAGAATTCTACATCATGATGGAATTTGTAAACTGCCTTCAAGATCAAATAAACGCACGACTGTACTCGAATATTGTGTTCAAACGTAAAGATGCCTTAGTGGAATAATTAAGCTACATTTAAACTTCGACCTAGGAAACCGTACTTACTGAACATCTTTCGTAGCAATGACTGTTATTTTAAATCCAAATGTGTAGCTACCACTAAGCCAAAACACACACGCCCACAAACACGGGGACCCATGAGTCCGTCGTAACAAATTATTGTTTTTCGAATAACCAAGGCCACCCACTATTTACACTAGTAGCTTTGTTAGAAACCAAGTGTCTTTATGACAGTTTTACAAACAGTGGCCACGTACCGCATGGGTACGACAGGGTGATTCGAAATTTTTACAAAGGGGTAAAAAAAATGTTAGATAGACCACTTTTTACACAAAGCCAGCGTTGCTGCAGACTGTTAGATCGTACAGCACAACCCCCTTCTTGAGAGACCACCTGTCGGTCGGTTTGTCAACAGATGCCCCCTTTTATGGACCCCCAAAGTTTAGTTGGCAAGTACCCGCCAACGGACAGTATTATCCTAAACGAGACGAATCCACTCCACAATCCCACCCCCCCCCACCCCCCCAAACAAATTCCCATTTACCCGCATGTTATCCGACTAAAATTCTTAATCGCTGCTTTGTCCTATGGCGAATGAAACATAAAGCTGGTGTCGTTATTTTTGGCAATCAGAAGGTTTGTCAAGCATCAGTCCGAACAGCGTGAACCAAATCATCTCTCAGCAGTGCCAAGGAGCACAAAACCACAGCCGAATCTAATGCGCCACCGACACATATCACAAATCACATTACGTGACTTCTTACATTAAGACATTTTAGGCGAACAACCTGCTTCAACGTTCAAAAACTCCGCAGTCTGCCAATTTCATATTTACGTGTTCCGCACGATTCTCACAATAAGCAGCCTCTGTTTTCCTAACAGTATTAATCGGCTGGTCTTCGTACTACAGGCAGCGTCTTTAATGTAAGGTAGGATCTGAACTTTTATAAACAGTATTACTTACATGAGCTTGCAGCCGAATAAATACCCTTACCCAGCCACGTGACAACCTGCTTTAATTAAAATTCCCTAATATTTAAAGAAACTGAAAGGAAACGCAATAAGCAATACAAATTTGGAGGTTTAAAGGAAATGGTCAGTAGCCTGCCATAAATTTACCACAGTGCAATAACATGGGAATGAGTTTAAGGTCCCCGATCATTGTTGCTTATTTTAAAATGTGGAATTCCACAAGCAACTGCCAATAATTGGGGGGGGGGGGGTTAATGTAATGATATCCGACCACAGAACACCCAACCGTCTTCACTGTGAAGTGAGTAATGCTCGACTGCCATTTAATCGATACACAATTCACAGACGGTTGCATCAACGGAGCCCCTAAATTCTGAAAATTGCCCTCTTGGCAACACCATCACCGTGTTACTGTCGATGATGAACAATAATACAGTACCTCTGAGGGTTTAATTTTGAAGCCAATTTTTGGCATTCTTCCCAATAGCAAACACAGGCATTTCGAGAAAGTAAAGGGGATTGTGAAACTTCCTAAATCGAATCAGAGACGTTTCAGAAGTCGTTAAAAACTGCCATTTCGTTTTAAAATATCACAATGACATACTGTGACCACAGGCGTTGCAGCTCTCTCCCTTCATCTAACTCACTTTTGCAAAACATTTTTTAAACAATCATTGCCATACTACAGGTAGGTTAACTAACTCTCACGCCGATTATGGTGCGCAGATCAGCGTATGACGCAATTTAATCTCCGTTATTCTTCGGGGCATCCCACGTCGCAGTCACGGTCTTCCCGCCCCTGCCGTCATTCTTCTCGGACAGCCTTAATCACGAGGCTCTACCGCCTCAGATTCTTGTTGTCTACAACACGCCTCGCGACATGATAGGGTGACCAAAACATGCTGTCGCAATAATTCAAATCCCCTTACGTATGGCACACACTGCGTTGGAAAGTACGCTATAATCCACTTATGTTAGGCTTCGAGTGAAATACGCTTTATGACGACCAAGACAAAATAATTTGTAATTCACGGGGGTTCGGGATTGAACCTTCATTTTAAGGACAGGAACTTCATGATGACATATAAATTTTTCTAAATGATCCTTCCGGGAAATGAGACATGTTCTGCAAACCTTCTTGATATTTCTTCACAACCCAGAAGTTACTCTCGCAAACCTGGCGGATGTTACATTCGTCATGCTGGCTAACCCACATACATCAGTTCACGTCCAACAGTCGTTGCGCATTGTCTTCCACGCTATGAAACATCATCTGTATAATAGGTTAAATTGACATGTTCAGTCAAAAATCTTAATTCTGTTACTTTAATGACAGGCTTTCTGAGGTGTCGGAGTATGTACTGTCCTACATGGTTCCATATAACAAGACAGGGGTGGTGGGGTCGGCGCGGAAAACAACCTGAACAAGACCAACACACGTCCGAAATCCAAATTAATGCTGAAATAACTACAAATATGTCGACTTGTGATAAGAGAGCAGAGAAGGCAAAATAGAGTCCGTACAATTACTGCCATGGTGTATACAGAATGTGACTGAAATACCCACAACAGTACACATAGAACGGATGGATAATACTATGTGGGCAGAATGGCAAGATAGGTGATCTTATATACCGTGGGGGATGGTTATATGACATACACATCACGGGGTAAGAGACGATATAAATAGGGCTTTTAGGCCTGTACAGACATGACGGTACTCAACACTCGTTTCAATTATTATACAAGCCATTTATTTTTAACGAATTTAGCCTGCACTAAGCAACGGGATCGTTAGAGCCAACCTAACAACCTCAAAGTTCATCACTTACCGGGAAGTAGTATTCTGCAGTTGGTAACCCTAACACATACAGCACACTCACAACCACACACAACCTCTGTCGGCTAACCACTGTGCTGGTTGTTCTTCTGACTGCACATTGTGTTCTGTCGCCAGGCTGCGCCACTGTCAGCATGACGTAATGTGGGATCAGCTGTGTTTGGCGACGGAAAACGGAGTGTTTCGGGCTGAAAAGCAGACTGAAGCGGAACAAAGTGCATCGGTTGTGCAGACGATAAGAAATAAAATATTGTGATACCAGGAACAAGTAGAAAGAAAGAAACGTGGAGAGAACGTTAGTGTGGCAAAAATTCTCGAGGATCGGCTTCGAAAACGGGCGAGGTTAAAACAACTTTGTCTTCACATGCTAATGTTTGAGCAGAACCTTGAAACAGGCTCACGACTGTTCATTTTCATATATTTTACCAACTCTTCATCCAGGATTAGATTCCATTACATTCGACAGTGTGACCAATACCGACCGTCCGTATGGAACAGCGTATTTCTCGAGTGGGGAGAAGCTTCTCCTAGGCCTCCCATTATAAACGCTACGTGAATGTGGGAAGGTTATCAGCTGATATCCGACTACAGGGTGTGGACCACAAATAATTCACCTTTTCTGCTCAGTAAATGTAGATCGTCAGGTCCGTAAACTCCGGGCCTCTCACTTCGTGGTACTCTAACTCCGAATGTTGCTGCCAACCTGTTTGTGGTCACCCCTCATTGTAAACTTCCACCGAAAATTTGACCAAACCATCCAAAACTACCTCTTGTGATTAGTGGCAAATAAGGTTAGCGTGCCCTAAGAAAGGGTGAATAGTCTTACGATTGTAGGTAACTTCCTTGCGTAAATCCTGAAAACGTGTGTTTAAGGAAAAGGCAGCTTATTATGGTGCTCCTTACAACACACACAAAAAACTTTGGCCACAACACATTAAACAAATATTATTGTATTATTCCCCTGCATACATTTCTACAGACAGGATACATATTTTAACCCTTTAAACGCCGAGTTAAGTCCCATCTGCCATCTGCTGGCGTTATTAGGAGTTCACCATTTTCTCCACGTTAGCAGGTAAACGGTTAAAGGCCATTTTAACCCTTTAAACGCCGAGTTAAATCCCATCTGCCATTTGCTGGCATTATTAGGAGCTCACCATATTCTCCACGTTAGCAGGATAAGGGTTAAATGAGACACAAGTGTATCTAGCACATGGTACAGTACTTGTAACACTCTGGGAGACCTTGCACACAATTCTTCCTCCTTGAGAAGGAAATAACAGACATAATAGTTTAGAAAATTCGCTTTTACATTACCGAAACACCATAACCAAGACTCCCTGTCACATTCCATCAGTTCCTCAATCCAGTACGAATACAATAAGCACACCGATGTGTGACATTCTGATTGGCTCGACATTAGTGCAGTGCTAATAGGCACGTTATCTATTCCTCACGGCAAATCACTGACAAAGTGTCCAAAGAGACCTTAACTATCTATCATATTGAATTTGTTCAGACTAGTCACCGCACAACGATATTCACCTCCACTAAACCATATCAAACCTAATACAACAATTGACATGTGATTTTCACAGTTTTTGTTTAATCCCTTCTCTTACAAGCAGATCTTCTGTTACATTCAGTTACCCGAATGGCGACTCAAAAAAAAAAAACGGAAACGAAATGAAACATTAGGAGTAAGCACATAACACCATTTGGTTGCGATAAATACAGATATATTTTTTATTGTGTTTTGCGAGGTTTCAAGTTCCCACTGCGGTACTTATTAAGATTTTTATCTTCTGGAATGTAATTCCTTGCCGTTTGGCAAATAAGTATTAACTTTTTTTTTCCCATTTTATTACCGTGCAATGCGATAACAATATTTATTAAAACCAACTAATTGCACATACTTGTCAAACCATTAAAACCACATTATCTGATTAAAATGGATTTAAAATATCTCCTACATGTTTCAATCCCTCTATGGGATCATCC
>Ga0131853_10022250_pt1 | contig 11476 bp, 8 predicted proteins | sample TergutLab28metaG_FD_92764 | JGI IMG/M metagenome (GOLD analysis project Ga0131853, IMG submission 92764) | Labiotermes labralis P1 segment gut microbial communities from Petit-Saut dam, French Guiana - Lab288 P1 (version 2) (version 2) | ecosystem: Host-associated > Arthropoda: Insects >...
CAGAATGGACACCAATTTTGATCGCATGCCGATTCTTTCGGGACTGTTTCGGAATACCGTTCGTAATCAGTATGAAAATCGGTTCTCGGCTGCAACAATGGAAACGCAGCACAGAATTCTCCAAGAAGTGCGGGCTCAAGTAGATCGGGAAGCCACGCAGCGATTGCGACCGCTCAACGAACAAATTCGAACTCTTTCGCGGCATGCCGACCAAGAGTTCGGACTTCGCATTGAAAAGCGGAAATCCCGAACGGAAGAGCATTGGCTGCTGACATCGTGGGGCGTTCGTGGTCACGATTCGCTGTTGGGGAGTACGCCTCCACCGGAAACGTTGCCCGGCGCGTTTGCTGACTTGAAAATACATGAATCACTCCCGAATTCGTTGCTCGGTAGCCTTGAATTCGAAGGTAGGCGGGGAACCGTTGGCGAATTCAAAGAAGTGCTGGCGGAAAAGTTTCGAATGCCTGCTCTTGCCGAACCGGAAGAACATGATGATGTCGAAGTCACGTTTGCTCCGCACAATCCAATGGTCGTTCGGTTTGTGGATGGTCGGGTTGAATTGACGATTTCAATAGCAGCCCTTCGGATACTGCGAAATACAATACGTGATTTCCAGGTAATTGTTCGCTACAAACCCGGCTATGATTCGGAGGGTCACCCGGTTTTGGAACGGTGTGGCTACATTAGTCTCATCAATGTTCGGGAGCAGATTCTTATGCGGGCGGTTTTCGGAAGAATATTCCCAGTAAGTCGTCCCTTCACGCTTGTGCCGAGGATGCTGGATGAGGACCCGCAGTTCTACTATCTCACGACAGGACACTGCCGCATCGAAAATGGCTGGTTCGCCCTTGCACTGCTGGAGAAGGAGGAATATGCTGTTCAACGCCTTCCGAATACTTTTTAGTTGCACTCCGGTTCTAACGGACCCGCCAAATCTTTGATAAAGAAGAGTTTCCCCGGCATAGTGGGCATGAAACTTGCTGGAACCCACATGTCCGGCGAATAACGCAGCGCTACCCACAGCGACATTCCCGACCACATCATCCCTCTTTCGTAAGTTCCGTCGCTGCCGCCGATGGTCCAATCTGATTGCAGGAACAGACCGGGTCCCACCGTATTGGCAAATGCGGGCACCAAAGTCGTCCGCGTCTTAAAACTGTGCAGTGCATTCTGCTCGATGGTCATCGGGTTCAGTTTTGCGCCGAACCGATGCGTTTGTGCCTTCCATTGCTCTACGGAATCGAATTCTTCCGCGAATTGCGGTTCCCAGAAAGCGATATGGAAGCAGCGTCCGATGCCGAAGACCGTAACAAGCCGTCCGCCTTGGGCTTTCAGTTCCGCAATTTTTTCGGCATAAAGAGGCAAGTTTTCCTTTGTGGCAAAATTACGCTGTTCCACTGGAACCGTGAGTTCCCCCAACGGATTGTAAAATGCTTGCTCCATCGCATACTGGAATGAGCCTTTGTTCGTCGGTTTAAGCGTGTTGCCGTCGCGGTCGCTCCATTCGTCCATATTGAAGCAATGGCAATGCTTCATATCGCAATTCCATTCCTTGAGAAAGAAGACGACCCACCGGTACATCCCCATTGGACCGACTGGCAGGATGAGTGCCAGTTTCTCGTTCTTGTCCTTCGCGGCTTTAATGACACGAGCGATTTCGTGTCCCATCTTGACGCTGAAATCGAAATTGTCATCGCACATAATCGGAGCAAAATCCTTGTGCCAAAAGGGTTGCCTGTCGAAAATCTCGCCGGGTTGGTGCGAACAGCACTCGTCAATTCGGGCGAGGTTCCAGCCTTCGGGAAAGTAATGCTCCATGTTGGAGCCTTCGATTGTTGTTAGTAGATTCATTTGGTTTCTCCTTTCGTTATTTCATCGGGTACGCTCACATTCTGTCGGTAAAGTTTAACCCAAACGGGGGCAATGTCTACAACTTTGTGTATTATTCCTCATCACGGATCCACTTCGGCACCAGTTGAATTTTCCCTTCCGTATCGACGAACGCCAATATGATGTGTCCCGTCGCCAATAGTTCAGTGTCCCGATAGATGTGGTGCTCGTACTCAATCTTCACTCGCGTGATCCGCTTGATCGCCGTTTTGATCGTCAGCAAATCGTCATACTTTGCTGGCTTGTGGTACGAACACTCTACCTTAACCGCCACCGCATAGATACCGCTCGCTTCCATGTCCCGATAGGTGTAACCGAAACTCCGCAGATACTCGGTGCGTCCAATTTCAAAGTACGTGAAATAGTTGCCGTGATACACGACACCCATCTGGTCGGTCTCCTGATACCGAACACGGATTTGGACTTCGTGAGTGGGATAGGCTTGCTTTTGCATTTTTTAGGTGGAAAATTCTTTGTACCCTTTGTGCGAAAAATCCAAATTTTATTTCGCACGAAGGACACAAAGGGGTTTATTCCGTAAACAATTCTTTCAATTTCCGTTCCAGTCTCTCACCGCGTGCATCTTGCAAAATGACTCTGCCATTCCGGTCAAGCAACAAACAGTACGGCACGCCCATGCCGTGAACTTGATTGAACAATTCACGCTTCGGATCATGCAGTTGCGCCCACGGCAACTGCCGCGATTGGACAAACTTGACCAGTTTTTCCCTGTCTTCTGCTGTGTCAATACTGATGCCGACAATCTCAAAACCGCGAGCGTGAAACTCTTCGTAACGTTCTTTCAATGCTGGTATTTCAGCAATACAAGGTGCGCACCAAGTCGCCCAAAAATTGAGCAAAACAACCTTGCCACGCTGACTCTCCAAGTCAAACGCCTCGCCATCCAACGTCGTGCCTGTCAGGGAATTTTTTTGATTGGGAAGTTGCAAGCGACCAAGATACTCCTGAAGCAATGGGGCTACTGAACTAAAACTCACTTCACCGTCTCGCCGTCAAACGATTGCTGCGATCTAAAAAGTGCGGTGTGTGAAGCAGTTGATAGGCAAGTTCGCCACACGGCTCGCCGATGAAGTTCTCATAAAGCGCCTTGATCTGTGTATTCTCGTGAGCCGACCGGAGAATGCCTTCCTGGTTGTCAATGTCATACAGCGCACTGATTCGAGCATGCCGAACCGCATCGGAGGGGGGCAATGTTGTTTTGGGTTGTCCGCCGCCGCCGATGCAGCCCCCCTGGCATGCCATGAACTCGATGAAGTGCCACGCGACTTCGCCGCTTTTGACCTTGTCCAGTACCCGTTTTGCATTTGCTGTCCCATGGACGACCGCCACGCGAATTTCGCCGTAGCCCGGTATTTCCAAAGTCGTGTCTTTGATGCCTGCTAAACCGCGTACCGGTTTCAATGCGAGTTTGGCAGGCGGTGGATTGTTTCCTGTGATGAAATAATAAGCCGAACGCACCGCCGATTCCATGACACCGCCCGTTACGCCGAAAATGGCTCCGCCGCCGGAGTATTCGCTCAACAAGTCATCGTACGGAGCATCTTCCAGTTCCAGCAAGTTGATCCGTCGCTGATTGAGCATCCAGGCGAGTTCGCGGGTGGTGATGACAAGGTCGGTGGTGCGAATTTCCGGGTTGCCTAGTTTTACGCCAGGAGCGTTCATTTCCGGTCGAATGATCTCGTATTTCTTGGCAGTGCATGGCATCAGGGCGACCGAAAAGATGTTTTCCGGTGCAATGTTTTTCCTGTCGGCGTAGTACGTTTTGATCATTGAAGCCAGCATTCCCATCGGCGATAAGGCGGTGGAAAGGTGTGGAATCAATTCGGGATAGAACATTTCACAGTATTTGACCCAGCCCGGACAGCACGAGGTAAACTGCGGTAGTGGTAGGTCTTTTTTGCCGGTGAGCCGTTGTACTAATTCCGTTGACTCTTCCATGATGGTCATATCCGCACCAAAGTTGGTGTCCAGCACGGCATCGAACCCCAGCGCACGGAGAGCGGCAACTTGTTTTCCTTCGACATTTGTACCGGCGGGTAGTCCGAACTCTTCCCCCAGTCCAATCCTGGTGGAGGGGGCGGTTTGAATGACGACGTGTTTTCTAGGGTCTTTCAGTGCCGCCCAGAGGCGCGCCGTATCATCACGCACTTCTATCGAACTGGTCGGACACCAGAGCACACACTGACCACAACCAATACAGGGGACGGAGTCGACAAGGGGGAGTGCATAGTGCCCCAGTCCGTCGCTCCCTCTTCCGTGGATGGCTTGTTCGTTGTCGCAGACCTCGACGCACTGACCACAAAGAATGCACTTGCGGTCATTTCGCTCGATAGTCGGATTGTCTGGATCAATGGGAACACGTCCGCGCACTTGGGGGGGGAAATTTCCCGTGGATGTGTACTGACCCGGAATCCAGCCTCGACCACCGATGGGGTTGCCGGTAACAAATCGGTTGACTGCGGTCTCCGTGCCGACGTAGTTACATCCGGCTGCCACTGCAAGACCGCTTCCTGCCACTGCGATAAAAGACCGACGGGAAACCCCCTGTTTTCCGCTTTGTTCTACTTGATTCGCTTGATCTGCGTTTTCGTTGTGCTGTTCGTTGTGCTGTTCGTTGTGCTGTTCGTTGTTCACTATTGCGTTCCTCTAAAAGACCTCTCCATTGTACCCCCATTTTGGTCAAATGTCTAGGGACATCGACCAGGCGAATTGCAAGGAGGCAATTTTTTGCCACTTTGCAATCCTCGTAGTGCCGCTCTTTCGCTTCTTGAAAATCCGAACTTTTCAAGTAGAATGCAACGCATACCTTTTTCAGTGGAGACCACACTATGCCGCAAACTCAAACACTTGAATATCTCTGCCGCGAAATTATCCAGATGGAGGTTTCGTCCAGAATCCGCGCCATCGAATTGATCCAACATTCCTTGGATCAACCGGTTCTCGATACGAGTCCGCCTCCCCAAAAGCGAGGTCGCCTTTCCGAATTGAAAGGACTTGGCAAAGGAACGTGGGAAGGAATCGATATTGACCAATTCATCCGTGAGGAGCGAGATTCATGGAATTCCTAGAACAATTGGAAGGAAATTTGGTATTCCTTGATACAGCACCTCTGATCTACTTCGTCGAAGAGCGGGAACCTTATGCTACGTTGTTGACACCCTTTTTCGAGTCAGTTGATGCGGGAAAAATCCGTGTCTGCACGTCAACGATCACATACGCCGAGGCGTTGGTGTTCCCCTGTCGCCAAGAGAACCAAGATTTGATCGAAAGATACGAAACGTTGCTTCTTGAAACACCGAGTTTGACCATTGTTCCCTTCAATTTGAAACTTGCTAAACAAACAGCAGAAATCCGAGCACAGCATGGTCTCAAAACACCGGATGCAATCCAATGGGCAACGGCGACTCGATACGGTGTTAAGTTTTTCTTGACTAATGATCGCAGTTTCCAACGTTTTTCGGAACCACATGTGCTCGTGATGGAGGATTTGTAAGAAGTAAAGCGACAACCCAAAGAGCCACAAGTGAAGCGGTACTCCGCGTAACTTGCGGGTGGCATGGCGTGTTCGCGGGACTACCCGCAAGTTCCGCTCCGCTTCGCTTGCGGCTCTTTTTTTAATCGCGTCCTACTTGCGGCTCTTGAAATTTTCGACCTTTTTTTGTAGAATGCAACACGTACCTTTTCAATGGAGACTGTACTATGCCGCAAACTCGGACACTTGAACATCTCTACCGCGAAATTATCGGCACGCAACTCTGGACAGCATCGGTCTTTACGACCGCCCTGTTCCTCTGTGTTGCCCTGGCGTTTTGTCAGGAAGCGAGGATGGCGATTACGAATGAAGCCGGGGAGTTTACGACGGATACGGGAGTCACGATTACTGTAACAAGGGAGGGGGAACCGCTTGCCGGAGCGGTGCTAACGTTTACGCCTAGCGAGCCGCGAACGGTAGAGAGCGATGACGTTGCGCTCTCTAATGTTCGCGGTTCGTTACCGGAATCCGCCGATACTGTCCCCGGCTTTCGACAAGCAATGCTTCCCGAGGACTTCGCAGAGGAGCAAGCCAGGCGGCTTGCCATTGCCGTCAGGTACGATGCTCCGCGTGTCGTTCTGCGTGGTCGTGTCCTTTTGCCGGACGGTTCCCCCGCTGCCCGGTATTATGTCCAAGTTCAGTCCGTCCCATTTTTGTTCCATGAGACCATGCCGGAAATGTTTGCACGAGTGCCGCCGGGGCGGAGTGTCACGCCGATGCGCATTCAAGGCGGCGGTGAGACGGAAGCAGACGGCACATTTGAAATTAGCCCGGAACATACCAATCTCTTGCCCGGTACGAACACCGTCGTAACGGTGTTCGACAGATTCGGTCGTGCTCGAAACGGAAATCGGTTTTTGTCGCAACCCATCGTGTTCGTTGCTAGCGAAGACATGGAGCCGCTGGAAATTACACTGGAAGAAGGAATCCCGGTGCGCGGCAGATTCATGAGTGATCTCGGTGATGATATTTTCGAACCCGCTGCCGACCGTAGGCTACGGTTCGAACAACAAGTTGAGCCGATTCTCGGTGCCGACATACCGGAAATGAGAATGATGCTCCACAGTACCATTCAGCGGGAGCGGGATCGAACCAGAGACACCGGCGAATACGAAGTATTTCTCCTGCCGGGTGAGTACCTTTTTTACGAAGAGGTCCCCCTTCGAGGACGGCGGACACTCCAAAATCTGACGATAGCGGAAACAGATACGGAAAAGCGGCTCGACCTTATAATTCCTGCTCCGATAACGGTCATCCCCGAATTACAAGACGGGTCGCCGCTCCAAAGTCTTCGGTATCAGTTTGTCAATGAACATGACACTCTTACGGGTTCTTTATTTGGACGAGACGGTTCCTTCCGGCTTGAATCGCGGAGGATCAACACGCCGCTGGGGTACGGTACACTTTTTATCGCTGACCCTGTAAGCAGGCAGGGTGTTATTGAGTCGATCATTCCCGCGATGGCGGGCAAGACGCAACGGTTCAAACTTCGTCCGATGGCAACGGTAACGGCAACGCTTGTCGATGCAGAGGGCAAACCGATGACGGTGGCATCGACTGACTTTGTGCCAGCATTCGGAGGACCGGCGGGACTACTTGTTTTCCATAACGGGAGAGTGGGTTATAGCGATTTTGTCCCCATCGATTCGGAAGGCAAAGTGGTGTGGCATATTCCGCACGGCAAGTTCTTCGTTAAGTTGCGTTTCCTCAACACGATTCTCCCGGATGCTCCCGGCTGGGAAATTGACGTTGCCTCCGGCGACACCGTTGATTTGGGGGTGATACAGATTGGAAACCCCAGAGAACCGCTTGCCGGAGCGGTGCTAACGTTTACGCTTGGCGAACCGCGAACGTCAGAGAGCGATGACGTTGCGCTCTCTAATGTTCGCGGTTCGCTGGAAGACGTGCAAACCTCTCTAAAATCCTTTCTCGACCCCTTACTTGGTGACCGTAATCGCGTCATTCCCGGTATGAGATCGTACCGTGTTGACAAACGCATTGCCGATTTTCCGGCGGATAAGTTCGACCTCAGTACGCCGGAAGCGGCGTATGCGAGCCAAAAAAATCTCATCGTCTCCAATCGTGAAGATAAAATCGAACTGCTCTCACACATGCAAGTGGGGCGTTCGCCGATTGCCGCCCGTGAACGCCGGGAATTGAGCGAGGAAGTCTCGGAAACGTTTGCAAAAACCTATCGGGAACAATTTGTCGTGTTGGAAGTGTTCATTCTGAATGACGAATTCGCCTTCGTGTTCGGCAAGCGGCTCTTTGACGATTTGTACGACGGGAACTTCTTCATCAAAGAAGACGGCGAATGGTTCAATACTGGTAACGATCAGTCCAGGTTCGCCGACGAAATTGCGAGGACGGCACGACGCAATTTCCACAGTTTTCATGCGCGACCCCACCCTTCGCATCTTGAAGTCCTTGTGTTGCGTGATCCCGCCGCAACGACGGAAAATGCGAACATGGCAACACTCACGGGCAGAATTTCTTCGGGCGGCACACCGCTTGCCGGTGCAGTGATAACGTTCACTCCCCAAGACGGTGTTCCAGTGCCCGGTACTGTTACCACAAATCGAGACGGGGAATTTCCGTTGGTATTGGATAACCGGCACACAGCGACATTCGAGGGCACTGTTACAATGGATGGTCAGCCGATTGATTGGGCACCGATTCGCATCACTGCCAAAGACAATGCGCAAGTGGTCATTGGTTCTCTCGGTGGAGGTTCGGGCAATCTTTCTATATCGAGACCTCATGCCGTCAATCTGACCCATGTCCGGGCGAATCAAAACGGGAGATTCACACTGACGCAGACCCCGGTGGTAGCGGGGGAGACCGTCGAATTGGATTTGACCATCCAGCGACCCTTTGGTGCGATTACGGTGGGACAGGAGGCAACCTACACGATTGAAATAACGAACACCGGCACGATAGCGGCGGAAGATGTCGAAATTGTAATGTCGCTCGGCGGACACCTCGAACCGATTGCTGTCGCAGGACGCGAAGCGCATTATGGCAACGGACAGATATTTTTTGAAAAGATACCGACCATTTTTCCATCGCAGAGCGTTCTGATGAGCGTGAATGTTGTGGCAAAGGAGAAGGGAAGGGCGTTCGATTTTACAGCGAACGGCGAGGCGAAGAATGTGGGAATTGCAGCGATTTCAGTGGAAGCAACCCGCTCCGCTCCCGGCGGCACGGTTCGCGTGGGGACAACAGTAATAGCACAGATTATCGACCGTGACGCGACCGAAATTCCTGTGCCGAGGTTGGAAGTAGAACTGATCGGTCCCGACGAAATGCAGCGGAATGCCCCTTCCCCTGTTGACTACCGGCTCATCATCCGCAATGTCGGCAATGGTATTGCCGAAAGGGTTCAAGGCGAAGTGCAAATCGGTGCTCATTCGCAAACGATGACCATCGCGGAACAACTGTTTCCGGGACAGGAACAGGAATTTTACATTCCGCTCTTTGCCGACCGGAACCAAGAACAGATCGACATTGCTATTGTGGTAACAGGTGGCAATGGTTTGCGCAACGAAGTGCGGCGGAGCATTCGGGTGGTGCGTTCTGATATGGTTCCTTTCAGCACCCCCGAGGGCGGTTTCACTCACCTCGTCCTTTTCACAGGCACAGGGGATTTCGAGCCGAGGACACCGCAAAGGTTGCTGCACAGGCTAAACACAGTCTTGCGTAATACGAGAGTGGCGACGGGATTTTTTCGGACTTGGGCGGAAGACAATCGCCTCATCGGCGGCATTTGTACGGATGACGTTGTCGGATTGCGAAACGTGATCGAATTGATCCCCGACCTGGAAGTGATCTCGGCAGAACCGCTCACCGAGCAATCGTTCCAACAGCATGCCGAGAAACAGCAGGAATCGCTCCCCGAAGCCGAATGGCGAGCGATGAAGGATTTCGAGAACGATGCCCAACCGCTTCCCAGCGGATTGCTCCAAGCCATCCAAGAGAAACGCCGGGCAATTCAAAGTGCGGAGTACACGGTTCGATGGCTCACGCAAAACCCGGACAGCACAGAAACCCGAAGGGCGACATTCCGTTTTCAAGGCAACGACCAATGGTTCGCCGATGTCAGCGAGATCATGCAGGGCAGCGTCTTTCAAACCGGTTGCGACGGAAACATCGAATGGAGTTTCTTTATTGGCAGTGGTGGAGAGATTCATTACACAACGCGAAACCTTGCAGACATCCAAGAAATTTTTCTGTCGTTTCTTGATCCGTTACTGCTCCTTGATGCGCAGGGAGAATCACTTGAAGAAACGATAACGAGGCAAGGCATCCGATATTTCGGCGAAGAAGAAATTGAAGGCATCAAGCGGCACATTTTCGGTCGTGAAATTCGGCAAGACAGCGCGAGACTCACAAGCACGACTCGCACCGAAATTGCATTGAATGCCGAAACGTTGTTGCCAGAGACTGTCAGAGCCCAGCACGATAGCACGTTCATGTTCGGTAATGAGTCTAGATCGAATACCATGAGAACGATCTTAATTTTTGATCTTGTTTCGACAAACACGGAATTGCCCGACACCGCATTTTTGCCAAGCAGGGCGGAAGGGGCAGTGCCTGTCATGAAAGAGCGACCGGACGAGGGATACGATAGGTTTTTCGTACACATCAACGACGGTGCTGGTGGTCGCATGTCAGTTCGCGCAGGCGGTCAACGCGGTCCGCGAGGAACGATGTCGGGCGGGTTGAATTAGGGGGGGGCACAAAGAGCAACGAGGAATACTCCACAGGGGGAAAGACAATAATGACAAAAGCCAGGAGAGATGAACAAACTGGACAAGCCGAGCCGCAATCGCTAGAACGAACCATGTTTGACCAGGAAAAAAACTGCCGTCTGGATTCCCGCCTTCGCGGGAATGACGATGCCCACGATTCTGTCTCCTCTCTCCTTTCTCCTTTTTCCTTTCTCCACGAACTCGGTCAGCGTGCCGATGCTGAAAGGCGTAGGCGGCATGGGAATAAGGCGTATTATGTGGTCAATGCCCATATCAATCCAACCAATGTGTGCCGGATTGGGTGTCCGCTTTGTGCCTTTGCAGCAAAGCCGGGCGACAAAAAGGCGTACGTTTTGGAGATCGACGAAATCTTACGCAAAGCAGAGCGAGCCGTCGAGTTCGGGGCAACGCAACTGCATCTTGTCAGCAGTGTACATCCCGATAAACCTTACGCTTGGTATCGGGAAATGATGCGAATGCTCCACCAGACCTTTCCGCAACTCTGGCTGAAAGCCTGGACAGCAGTGGAGATTGACGCATTTGCCCAAAGTACCGGCAAGAGTTACGAGTTCATTTTGAGCGACTTGCAATCGGTCGGCTTGGCAAGTATGCCGGGCGGCGGGGCGGAAATTTTTGATGCGGAAGTCCGGCAAAAAATTGCTCCCGACAAAATCCCGGCGGAAGTTTGGCTCGAAGTCCACCGGACGGCACACAAACTGGGCATTCCCACGAATGCGACGATGCTCTTCGGACATTTGGAAACGCCCCAGCATCGGATCGACCATCTCTTGCGACTTCGGGCATTGCAGGAAGAGACCGGCGGATTCGACTGTTTCGTGCCATTGATTTTTCATCCGAAGAATACGAAAATCAATGTCGTGCTGCCAGGGTTCATCGGTACAGCGCCGCAGGAAATTTTGAAGACGATAGCGATCAGCCGGTTGGTGTTGGACAACATCGAACACATTAAGGCGTATTGGGTAACGCTTGGCGAGTCATTGGCACAAATCGCATTATCCTACGGAGCGGACGACTTCGATGGCACGGTGTTCGAAGAACGGATTCATCACGATGCCGGTTCGCCCGCGCCGTCCGGCTTGCCGGAAGCCCGACTTCGGGAATTGATCCTCGGTGCGGGACGGGAACCGGTCTCGAGGACTGCAAAGGAGCTGTGCCAAAATAACATTTACAATTCCTGATTGCCTTAGCGAGATTTTATAGCGCCGATTTTTCCCGAACATCCTTGCAATAGATGCTCAAAGCACTGGGAATCAACGGAGTA
>Ga0131853_10022251_pt1 | contig 11475 bp, 4 predicted proteins | sample TergutLab28metaG_FD_92764 | JGI IMG/M metagenome (GOLD analysis project Ga0131853, IMG submission 92764) | Labiotermes labralis P1 segment gut microbial communities from Petit-Saut dam, French Guiana - Lab288 P1 (version 2) (version 2) | ecosystem: Host-associated > Arthropoda: Insects >...
ATTATTATTATTATTATTATTATTATTATCATCATCATTATCTTTATCATTAAGAGTCCACGGTACCGTAGCACTTTCTCTGGACTCAGTTTAATCAGCTCAAGATGATACAGGCAATATAATCCCACCTCCTGTGCTTGTTACAGCGTGTGCTTAAGGTTGTGAGGGGGGCGAACATATAGGAAGCACCCCCCAGAAATAAGCGTGTTCGTGAGGACGCTCAGTTGAGGTTCTTGTCTTGGTATATGCTTTAATATCAGTCGCTGATCCTCCCCTCCAGAGAAAGTCGACTCCTGCAGTAGGCTGCACCCCATGTCATAACGCAATGGAGTTTTTGGCTCCCTTGCACCACAGTTGTTCTTCTTGCACGTTGTTAACAGCACAGTGAGTGCACTAGCGCCACCACAGTCATGAATATATTAACAAAGTGTCTCCAGTCAAGGCCATTTGACTTCTTACTAACGTCAGCTTAGCCATAAACAGCTAAACTTAAACCACAACATCCAAATTCTCGTATCTTCATGACAGTTTAGGGCAGTGGTTATCAAAGTGGTGTCCGCGAAACTCTAATGCCTGGAAAGATGATTTTTTCTTCCTGTAAGAATTTAGAAGGGAAAATTGTACTTAATATTTTAAAGTTTTACCAAATTCGAATTTCTGGAATAATGGTTTAACCTAGTGCAAATTTTGGTCACAGCAAAACACAAGATTTGTCATTTAGGATTTTTTTTACTGGTGCAAACATATTCGGAAGCATTCAGAGAAAGTCCGCAACTCTTTATTACATTCCGTTCTTTTACCCAGCCACTAATGGCTGTACGTGTGTTACTGCTCTTCGTTTACTTAACCCACACACCGGACACGACAGAAGAGATAAACTTGAAGCAATTTTTTATTTTCATGTCCATTTGGTTCTACAACTTGCCCATATTCGATGGACATTATTGGTCTTCGAGTCCCCACTGTGAACTTTCGAAACTTCCTTCGCTTCATGTTAGTCCATCCGTCAAAAAACGCCCCTGAGCCAGACGCCAGATGTACAACTGCGGCGAATTCAGCTTGTACTAACTTGATGTCTTAAGAAGGCAAATTATCACAATTAGTCAGCCAGAGTATTATTTCTTATGGCGCAACAGCCCCCAGTGCATCAGGGCTTCCACATCGTAGAGGCTTCTCACACTCAGTAGAAGTCCTCTGGAACAGTGATCAGCCCGACGCAGAGACCTCTGACTGACAAAAAGCAACACTCACGACAGAGAGATATTCATGCCTCGGCGGGATTCGGCCCCGTAATCCCAGTAAACGGACGGCCACAATCCCACGCCATACACCGCGTGGCCACAAGAGATTAGCATAATGTTATTACCAGTGTGTTACTATTGCAAGGTTTCTTCTCTTCGTTTGTGTTTGTTTCCTAGGTATCCTCTTTACTGTCCTTTATTACTTTGGTTTATAGTTGCACTCTTTATGTAACTGACCTTCTGTTTTTTGACTCAGCACATTACCGAAGCAGGACTGAATTAAACTGAATTTCTCCTAGGAATATCATAACTTTTTGTAATAAATTTTGATTTTGAACAATGAAGTTTTTAGAGTATTAATTTATTCCTTTCTTGTAATTATTTGACTCTTCAATGCTGCCGCGAGGGGTGACTTTGGTTCCGCGGGCTGAAATAATTTCGAGAAAGAGGTCGGCAGGATCAGTGAAACTTTGTAAGGGTCCTTGACACCAAACATTTTAAGAAAACGAGGTTTCAAACTAAACACCAGTAACCAAGTTCAAGAAAAAGAATCATTCTCGAAAACCGCGTAACATCTCAACTGGTCATTAAATTATCTGCCTTTTATGGAAGGCGACAAATCATTACCTTCAGAGCTGACCCCACCATCTTTTGTCTTCTCGCTTGCGGAGCCGTGCCCATTCGTTATCTCCCTGAATCTAGAATGATTTTTCTCGAGCGACTTAATCGTCTGCCGTGACGCTGCAGCCAGGAACTTCCTCTGAACGTCAGTAAATTTCTACGAAACTGTATAGCCTAAATCCCTCAGCACAATATTCCTGATCACCATGTTCGCATGAGCCTTGCGCCTGTCCTCTGCACATACCAAGGGACTTACCTGCAAAATAATTTTCCTGGTCAACATAACAACGTACTGTAGCTGCAAGTTTAAACAGAAATTAACTGAAATTAACGAACTGAAGTTCACTCGGATATGAAAATTATATATTATAATAATTATGTAATAGTAATAAAACTTATGATTCATATCAGATCCAGAAATGTACCGCGGCCATTACACAAAGCGTTAACAGTTGCAGCTGCCGTACTTATTGGTAAGAATAAGATAAATATTTTATCTGCAGTAAGAAACAGGAAATATAAAAGTCGCATTTACATATATATATAAACTTCTTTAATCGGTTACTTGTCATAACTTTAACACGTGGCAAACAAAGGAAACCATAAATTATTAAGCACCATATATTTCAGTCCTACAAGGTAGAGAATGCGAAGTATATAAACACAAACTGCCATCCTCTGCTACGAAATTAATCAATCAGAATAACACTCTCAATATTGTTAAAAACATGCAACTGGTACGTCTTTGCTACATAAACAAGCACATCTCCTTGTAATCGCAGTTTCATGTTCCGTGACGTGCAAGCACCAGCCTTCCTTGAGTTGTTACTCCCACAGTAAAACATGCAGATTGTGACGAATCTTCATTTAGTGCCAATGTTAAGAAAATGTGGAGCATTATTCTCAACTTCCCCTTACGTTGTATGACTTAATGCTTTATTGTATTAGAATTTACCATTTACCATGAAAGACACAAAATTGTGAATAACAAGATAAGGTATATGATTAAGTTACAACGTATCTTTTGAGATCCCAATTACACTTATTCTAGCATAAGCAGGTCAACAATTGTTTGAAGATCGTATATTACACTTTAAGTACTTTTCTGACTACATCCCTTATAAAAACGAGAATTACATCAAGATATTGAAGCAAATAACCGAAGTGCTACGTGACGCACTGAAAAAATTATTGAAAAGTAAAAATTCCCTTTTTGTGTAATAGTGCCAAGTTTACGCCAATAATAAACAAAGACAAACAAATATGACGTTAAATTAAATATTTTGTCATACTGCCGTGTCTACTAATCAAATTCGTGACAAAGGATTCTGCAGGTTCCTCCTTTTTACACCCAAGTAGGCCCAAGTTCTGTAGTAAGGAATACAATTTCATCGATTCATGCGAATTATTGGATCAGTATCACGTAGGATATAAACCTCGCTTTCCTGCTAGAGACTTGGCTTGTAATATAATCAAGACAGACGGTCGGCATGATCCCTCGTTTTATGTTGCACTGAAAGGCTTATATGATGCGCGGGAAAGGCTCAAGGCGGAGCCATGACAGAATTAAAGCCAGAGAGAAAGAGAAGCCACAATTCACTTAGGTGGAGAACACTTAGGTAGGAACGACGGTTTGGAGAAAAGACGAGACGAGGTAACGAGAGGAGCAGATGACAGAAATTAGATCAAACAGCAATGAGAACAGACCAGCTGGTTAGATGCAGGCTTTAGTTACATCCCTCTTCACTTAACGTGAATTTTGTGACGAAAGGAGTGGTATCTGAGCAGGTTATCTTCCAACATTCCTAAGTTTTCTTTTTCTAATGGTCAGTTTAGTCATTGTTTGATACTAATATTGCCACTTGCGTAAGTACGCGAAATCCCTGAAACGTATCACGCTATTGCGCCCTCCTTCTGAAAAATGGGGTTACATTCGTGACCCTGCATTTGTTTTGTTGCAGGAAAAGTTAGTTATTGTCAGCAATGGCAAGAAATGTAGAGCACCTAAAAAAAGGAAGCGTTGTAAAATGTAGGTGTTCCTATATACTTCGGAATGTTTGTCTATGTAACCAAAAGTTGCAATCTGCTGTGTGGTTGGAAAAGCTCCCGTAAAGTGACATAAGAATCTGAGATTTTAGGCTTTTACCGCGGTGTAGCAGAGACATTCTTTCTCTTCTGGGATATTTCGCCTCGTTGGTTAGCAACCAATGCCGCGAAATGCACTAAAAGAGCGAAGGTTTCATGACAGAATCGTCACTTTCCTTGCACTAATAACTGACAAAATTTGATAGATCTCCTGATGTGATTATTCCCCATGAGACTGCCAGGTCTTTCGATGATTATAAAAGGCTTCCTCACTTTTATCAACCTCTACTGCAATTTTAAGTGATTCGTGACCATACATTGAATATTCATTATGAGAAACTAAACCAACCAGTGCATGCACAAATATGTAAATTTATTTTAGTGTTGCTGCTGTATTGTCGAGACACAACATCACCACCTTCACTTGGGTCGTGTCACAATATACAATATATACTGCATATGAAGACACAACTCAGCACAAATAATTTCATCATGATTATATACTTTAACAAAAATTTGAAACAGTTTACTTGAAACTCAAAATGTTATATATGTAAATTGGTTTGACGTTCTATATAGTACATCCTTCAAAGAACATCTCCCCGAATATGACTACAATAGGTGGCCGAAACATGTAGGAGGCTGCGCTGTTTAAACTACAATAAATTTACACATTTTAATGCAATTGTTGGTTTCTTCTACTCCACTGTTCGAAAACTTTATTTAAGCCTATCTCTTTACATTTTGTTTTCGTAGTTTCCTTTAAAGTTATAAGAAACGTCTCTCGATAAGTGTGTGTGAAGAAGAGAGCCACCAGAACCCTGTAAGTTACCAAAGAGCGTTTTGTTAAGGATTAAGAGAGGTGTAATAAATTAATTGTACCGTAGAAGCACGAACCTTCTGTAACGACAAATAACATAGTGTAGCCGACCATTTTTAGTATAGTTGTTTCTTAGGATTGCTGGTGTCAGTTACGGACGGTTCATGGCATGCGTTGTAAGTTAACCTGTCAACGTGTATTCAGGACTGTTGATGATAGGAGGGGAGAGATTTAAACGCCGAAACGGATAGGAGCTGATAACGGACGCTAGCAGTCCAGGGCGAATTCAGTCGCGTACGGGTGTGGGAGTACAAGTGACTGTGTTATTTTGATAAAATATGATTTAGTTGTTTAACTTGATACAGCACGACTTCTTTTCATTTTATGAACAATAAATTGAGTAAATAAAACAACAAGTAAAAAAGAAATAATTAAAACTATATGTGATTCGGTGAATCACACCCGTTTCCCGAAAGAGGATCACCTACCAAACTGAGACCCTCGGTACAACAAATTTACGAAGGGTGATCGTGTAGAGTACGGAATAGAGTACAGTCCGTCTTTAGGTCGGAAATTCATTACAGTGTAAAATTTGAATATTTCATCTACAAGTGAGAAAATTATATATACGTGCTCCATCCATCCATCCATCTACATATTTCAAAAATTTAAAGTTCAGTATTCATTTCGTTAAAAATTAAAACGCATGACATTTAGACAAAATTTAATGGACAGTTTAGCTGAAACAGTTTGGGGGAAGTTCGAATAGATTTGTTCACAATATATAGGAAAGGCTTGAAAAAGTTGACATTACCTGCTACAGATACATACTCTACAATTCAGGAAACGTCACTGCACCACATTTACTCGCTTCCTCTGTATTTTAGCTTACCTAAAACAAGAGAGAAAAGTTAATTTAATTACTGCTTTATGACATTTTAAAACTGAACCAAACTCTCTAAACTTGTCACCATTATCATTAACTCGACACAGGAAACCCCATCACAATTCGTTACTGTCAGCAACTTGCGTCTAGGTTTTTAACGGCCTGAGGAATAAATGCAGATATACTGTCACAGTAGCATTCAGGGCTTGGTATTCGCTGAAAGCGCAAAAAAAGGATATATGCAAACTTTCTCTCTGGTATTCGAAATGCCATCATCACAGCCAACCTGAAGCAGTTAAATCCAATTCACCTCAATAAAACCCATCATTCCGAAAACACCCTGCATCTGGTACACAATGTGCAGTGTTTCCGTTTTCAGGATAAGCATGTATATGCTGTCTGTTTGCTGCAAGAGAGTGGTGTAGGTATGGTCTCTGAATAAGGCCTTGGCAGATCTTCAATTGAATGCCCCTGTCATTAGAAATAAGGCTATCATTTAAATAAAATTATAAAATGTGTGGTATTAGTTCTATGTCTGCCTGCTAGAGTCGGAGTCTGTATATGTCTTCCTTGTCATATAATGGGAAATGCACTTTTAAGATATACAACTAAGTATACTTGTATATGTACGTAATATTCTAAGGTTACGTAATTAAAAGGTACGTGATTTAAATAAACTGTTAAGTACATTTTTTTTTTACCGAGAGTATAAAGTAGCCACACCTGACCGTCAATTTGAAATACACTGGACAACACGGACAACCATGACAGGCTGTACCACACAAGTCCCACCGCACCAAGTGAAAGTACAATAACAACCATAATCCAGTGAGCACTCTTAAGGATGATAAAAACAGTCCATAGTGTCAAATACCTACTCTTTTTTTAATTTGTTTTAACTAGACATTATATGTTTCACATTTTATCCAGCGTCAGTTTTTATGTACGTTCGCAATTGTAAAAATATTGGGATCCCAATATCTAAACAGCATCTGAGACTTATTCTACTAGGGGCCTGATGATGACCTGTTAACAGGTCGAAACATGTAGCCTATATACTCCAATAAATATTTGTTGTACTGACGTGTAATAGTCAATTTGTTATTTAGTATTAAGTACATATTTCGAGCTCTCTTTGACCATTATTGTGTTAAGGCGTCTCAAAAATGAGAGCCTAGAAAAAAGTCCGTCATATTTCGTTGCATCCTTTGGTCTTATTATATTCACGATTTGTGTCTTTTTCACCGCTAACTCAGGTTTCACTAATGGTGCAGTACGCTGCACTAATTCACACAGGAAACTGGGGTGTAAGTTCAGCGTCATGTTCCATATCAACGTCAGCTGGAAACATCATCAGATTACACACATTTATTTTAATATCATTTAATTGTACTGCTACACGTTTTTTTATCTAAACTGTTTATCTTCGGGCAGATACTTTTGCGGATTGTGTCATTACAAGGGCTTTATATGGCCAAGTAAGTTAAAGGTAAATTGATCCCGTTTACAGGCCCGGTGTGGCCCATGACCGCGGCACTAGAAGGGGGTGAGTGGTCAGCAGCAGCCCCGGCTGCACTTTACCCCTGGGAAAGACGCGGTACCCATTGTACAGGAGGCTGGGTGGGCCCCAAGGCCGGTCTGGACGGGCGGAAAATCTCGTCCCCACCGGGATTCGATCCCGGACGGTCCAGCCCGTAGTCAGTCGCTATACCGACTGAGCTACCAGGCCCACACCTAGTCAAGTACATTGTCATAATCTAATATATACCCAATACATATGTAAACAGTTTATGTATATCATTTTAGTACTAGAGACTCTATTACGCATATCTATATTGTTTACCTCTAGGAATAGAAAAACCCTATTAAAATTTGTATAATTTTATTTCAATTGTTTATTAAAAGTTAAGGTAACATTACTAGTAGTACCTCATTATATTATATTAATTCATTTATCAGTGTTGTTATTAGTACTGCATTTAATTACTAAAAGTGTCCATGAGTAAATGCCGTCAACCATCAGCAGGTGTTGCCTGAATATCCCATTATGATCACTTGCATGGCCGAGTGTTGTTTTACATTAGATGCGTGCTGGATGCCATCAAATTTCGGCATGTCTTTGTTGCCGGCTTACTCAGTTGCTCTTGAAAGACAACACCCTACATACGTAAGATATAGTCACCACAGATACAATTAGAAATAACAAAAACGTACAAGAATTTAATAGGAACAATCTGTGTGAACCTGTGCTCCAAAACCGGAAGTATGTAACAGAATAAAGAATGTATGAGGCACCATTTTATATATCTTACGAAGAAGCAAGAAAGGCGTGTAATCAGTGAAAATACGTTTGGAGGGAACAAGTCTTAGCTTGCAGTAGGTTACCTAACTAGCTCAAAAAATAATTCAGGAATCTGTATTGGTGCTGAATAACCACACCTATCAACTGACCACGTAAGGATAAGAAAGAAAGTCAATAAAATATGAAAATTTACTAAATTAACATAGCAGCACACGAAAAAAAGTTATATTTTAAATAGAGTTAGATCATAACAAACGTGAAATTTCAGAATTTGGGACTCAGTTACCGGTTATTGTAGATGGGCGAATAGGGAATTTCTGAAGCGTCTAAGTTCAGGCCACTAATTTCTGTCAAACGCGTAGTAAGTATTACGGCCTTCAGACTTCAAAGGACAAAGGTCAACTAACTAATTTTTAACAATTCGTTTGATATCGCCAAGAATGCCCGCCGCATCAGAAACTGGCGTTAGAGTAAATTTTACTCTACATAATTTTATTTTTTCTGAGAAACAAATTAAATCCCTACGGGAACTTTGAGGACGACATGCAGTTTTACTTAACTAACACAAGTAGTAGACACTATTGTCACTTATCAGTACAGGGCTTTAAAACCTCAAGCCAGTTGCAATTGCCACCATGACTAATTGTACCGCCCTACTTGTTCCGCGTCGCCTCTTCTAAACACGTATTCTCGGTTCACTGACACGCTTGTAGTTTTATTTTATACCGATTCGGAAAGTTCGCCGAAAGGAAGGAAGGCAAGAGGAAAAGATGGACAAACAGAACTTAAAAAATGGGTCTGAAGAAAATAACCAAAATGATTCCAAATAAAACAAAAGCGTGTCCCTGTATTTCTGACCAGCGGTGTGAACAAATGTCTTGTCTATGCAATGAGCGACCATTTACTCTCTAAACACAAATATGTGAAGTCTGTTTTTCACCGACGACCTGAATATCCCACGTTAACAACTGTGAGGCAAAAGTAACACATTTTTCTGTGCTAAACTGGGCTGTAAAGGTAAAGGTAAAGGTAAATTAAAGTGCACTCTTGTACAGGCACTGAGGCTCTGTACAGGCCGTACGACGCATAGAGGGAGTAGAAGTATAGCTCTACTATTTCTTGACCACGGCACTAGAAAGGAGTAAGGTTTCAGCGTCACGCCCCGGCCGATCTTTGCCACCGGGAAAGATCCGGTACCCATTGTACAGGAGGCTGGGTGGACCCCAGGGCCGGTCTGAACAGGTGCCGAAAATCTCGTCCCCCACTGGGATTCGATTCCAGGACAGTCCAGTCCGTAACCAGTCGCCATACCGACTACGCTACCCGGCCCACAAACTAGGCTGTGAGATGCGTTATTTTACTAGGCTAATACTTCACAAACACTTCTGCCACATTTTAGTACAGTATGTCAAGCAAAAAAACAGAGGAATGGAAATTTATTCTTCCTTTTATTCTCATTTACTTCACGGTACAAAACTGAAGTCCACACCATGAAGGTGTATGGGGAATTAGAGGTACGATCCTAATCAATCCTAAATTCAGCGCCAGATGAATTTCGGTAGGCACCAAAATCCCCGGCAAGTGTACCGCCGGGAAAGAACTCCGATACCCATTAAACAGGAGGGTTCGTGGGCCCCATATCCAGTCTGGATAATTAGGACAATAAAAAATCCTATTATTATGCCGGGATTCGAACCCCAGATCTTCCAAAAAGCAGTCTATTTACTATACCGACAACAGTTTCTCGGTTCCGTCAGTTTACGGTATAGGCTATCAAATATATATATATATATATATATGCTATCAAATATACTCCATTCTGTCCCAAGATAATGTCTAACCACTGCCGCGTTTCTATACTGTAACAACTTTCCGGCAACCTTACATCTTCCATTTACTCCAGACTTATTTACATCTTATCATACGTAGAAGTTTGTTCACATTCAGTGTCTCTCTTAACGAACATCCCTACTTGCACTGATGACAGAGACAGTAGTTTACTCCGAAACGTCTATATAATTTTACGATATTACATAGCCTCATGGGGTCCCAGTGGCCGCGCGGTATAAGGCGTTGGTCGACGGCCGTTCGCCTGCTGAGACTGTGGGTTCGAATTCCACCGAGGACATAGATGTCTGTCTCTTGTGAGAGTTGTATGTTGTCAGGGAGATTTCTCTGCGACAAGTTGATCACTCGTCAAAGGAATCCTACCGACTGCGGTGCGCCGCTGGGTGTGATCTAGAAACCTCGTGAATGAGGAGGCCCTGGCCCACTGAGGGCTGTCACACCAAAAACAAACATGGTCTCATACCCCACCAGGTTGAAATCCTCATTTCCACCGCATTTATATCTCATGTATAATTTTTTTCATTTCCATTAGAACACGTGTTAACTGCACTCTTAGTGTGGTCTATAGTCCAATACATTGTTGAAACCTTTAAAGCGAACCTGTACCATCCATCTTCCACTAAAAACCGCATCTTGCCTACACCACGCACGAGTATTCATGCGCTTCCTATGATTCACAGGAAAAACAGCGACTGCTTCCTTAAACAGCAACACTGGCAGAGAAGCGCACTGTGTTTATCACGACGCAGGAACTGGCGAACAATTGAGGACTACAGGGTTATTAATTTCCTGGTTCTCTTAGTTTGTTCAGGTGAGCTCATAGCATGCCGGCCTAAAAAAAATACAATTAATAGATCTACTCATGGCGGAATTATTTTATCTACAGTAAGAGATAAAACTAAAGAGCATGAACGAATGTAAATTTTTACAGAACAGTTTTAATACCACATACGCATGTTCATTATAGGAATAGGCACAGGTGAGGACCGTGAAGCAATGGTAGGAAGGAAGGCATGGGGACCCCCCCCCCCTCCCCACACATGAATGGTCAGAATTACACTTGACTTTGGAATAACTTTGAATTGTTATCTGGCCGTGTACATTCATCACGTGATTCGAGCATGCCCTGTATCAGCTGTCATTCCGTCTGGCATGACCTTGTAACAGCAGAGTAGCAGTAAAGATAGTGTAGTCATACTGCACAATAGCGGTCACGCTGACAAAACAAATGCAGTCATATGGCAAAACCAACGCATTCGCACTGGTACAAGCACATTCTCGTTGGCACAAGAAAAGTAGCCACTCTGTTACAAGTACAGAAATACTTCAATAAGTGAGGTCACAGTGGCGAAAATACAGTCATAATGGCACAATGAATGTATTCCCACTAACAAAACAGAGGCAGTCATACTGGCACATTAACTGCAGAACTACTAATAAAATAAATGCAGTCACACTGGCATAACGAATGCAGTCATAATATCACAATAAATTCAGTCTTCCTGTCACAATTAACGTAGTCCTACCAACAAAATAAATACAGTCAAACTGGCAAAATAAATGCAGTCACACAGGTACAATACACAGTCTCACTGACACAGTAAATACAGTCACATTGGCAAAATAAATGCAGTCACACAGGTACAATACACAGTCTCACTGACACAGTAAA
>Ga0131853_10022252_pt1 | contig 11475 bp, 5 predicted proteins | sample TergutLab28metaG_FD_92764 | JGI IMG/M metagenome (GOLD analysis project Ga0131853, IMG submission 92764) | Labiotermes labralis P1 segment gut microbial communities from Petit-Saut dam, French Guiana - Lab288 P1 (version 2) (version 2) | ecosystem: Host-associated > Arthropoda: Insects >...
ACGGCACAATACCAAAACGTGGCTCAAACACTACTCAGTCGTCAGCTCCTGAAGATGGGCACACAGTTGCCCGAAACATGTTGAACAACTTGTAAGGAGAAAATAAAGGATTACACAAAAGTGGCATCTAGTTGGTTTCTTATCCACACAGAATACTGGAAATTTAAAGAGAAGGTACTATATCGCAAACTTCCGAGAAGTTTCTTTGGAAGAGGTTTTGGACCTGTCTTAAGACAGACTGCAGGATGAATATATATATATATATATATATATATATATATATCGATGTAGTATTTAAAAGGAAAATATCTATCGGTTTTTGTCACCTCAGAGATACTGTTTCAGCCATTTTCTAACTAGCCCATTCTCTTCTGTAACACAAAATTAATATCATATACATCAGTCTGTAAGTTTTTTTTTTCTTCTAAAACTATACACTGAATATTCTCGACCGAGAATGTGCATATTTGACACAAACATGCCTGCCTCCAGTAATGAGGACCTCACGCCATGACTATGATGACAGCTGTCTAATGGGATGACTACAAAGCGTCACATCGCGGATGACAGCGGTCATCATACGTCCAAAAGAATAGCTTTACAAAAGAAAGTAGCAGGACGTTTTAGTAGAAAGACAGTATTTTACATAGTAACAAAATACCGAAGAATATTTAATGGCATCACGGTTCAATGACGCCCAAGCACCTCATGTTCACCGTCGTTTCGTACTTTAACAGAACACTGATGCTTTAAGCGATCACTGCAGCGTCAAGACACAACGGGAATACTGCACGTCTGCCACAATATATTTGCAACACAAAGTGGTATGAAAGTTACAGGGATCGTATTTGAAATTTCGTGATGTGTGTTCGAATGCAGTTTTACTGAAGCCGTGTCACAGGCAGCTTCCACTTCGAAACAGCGACATAATACCTTATTACTTGTGGAGTCAAGCTCCAGCCAATACCTTGGCTATTGTGTGAAGGAACGAAAACTTGTGGTTCGATTCCCTGTAGAGACAAAACCATTTATATTCGCATAAGGATCCAGCCCGAATACGACGCCCATGGCAGCGTCTTATTCAATGGTTAACGGAGGTCCTTTTACAGGATTGAACGGCTGAAGGGGTCACAAATTTGTAGAAATATACCTCCATTCCTCCACATGACTTCAAAGTACGCTCTTTAAGAAACACAAATATTTTACCTCAGACTTACTCTTCTTTTTGTACGCAGACTTATACACATTTTTTTTCAGTACTTATTCTTTCAAGGAGAGCGGAAGATATAAAACATAAGCTAACAGCCTGAAGTGATTAGATAAATTGAGAGAGCTAGAGGTAGACGGAATCTGTACTCATATGATCTAAAAGTAGAATTTTACGGTGTTAACTGCATTCATCGGACTAAGGATAGGGTCCATGACATGAACTTGTAGACAGTCATGAGTGTCTGCGTTCCAATAAATTCGGAAAGCTTCCTGACAACCTCACCGACTGTCAAGTTACTTAATGTTCACAACGAATATAAAAATCCCTCCAGTATATAAATATTTTGGTAAACAGTTTCGTGTATTATTCATTCCACGCGAAATCAATCCAATAATTTACAGGCGGTTGTCTTTCTGTATTTTGAATGCCGATACTTTGCCTAGTTCCGAGAATAATTTATATTCCAGTTTACAAGAAACATCCGTTACGGTGAGATGGTCTGTACACTATAAATCCTTTTTTAAGGGTCAATTAAAAAGACAACTTTTTCCTTTTCAAATTGGATAAAGAATAACTAAGTCTCTACTTTGAGTCCCTGACGAGTACATTCGAAAGAATAATACAGGAATTTAATACGTATTTTTCAATTGAAAAAAGCTACTCAAGTACATTTTACTACAAGAAAATACCATTATGGTTAGTGATTACGCTGTCTGAAACCGAGTTATATTTGTTTAGAGTCTCTTACATCTTTCCATTTTCTCAGATAACATGCGAGCTACTTAACTAGATAGTCTCATTTTACTTACTCTTTATTTCTACTCTTCAAGACCTGCAGACAAGGCATAAAAAATACAATTAAGAAAGGATAATGGATCGGTCACATCTTACGTAGGAACTGTGTGTTAAAACGCGTTATTGATGGAAAAATAAAGGGTGAGAGAAAATGAGGAACAAGACGTAAGCAGGCGCTGAATGACCTTAAGGAGATGATGCTGGAATTTTAAAGAGTAATAGATGTATCGCATTGCATGGAGAACTGTGCTGGAAAAGGTTATGGAAATGTCGTAAGAGAAAATACTGAATGAATAACTGTTTCATAAACAAAGTGCGGTATGTTAATGATCAGAATACTCGGCGGACAAAAACTGAAATAGCAATTAAAAAGGAGTTCGTAAGAGAAATTAAAGCCTATGTTTCTATTGCGTGTATTGTTGTATCTGTGTAGCTGCTGTCCTTAGAATTATTTTCGTAACCAGACAATATTAAATACAGATGCTGTATGCATTCAATCTGTCAGATACAATCTCAGATTTTCACATCGTAACCATATTGTAATGAATAGATTAACGAATAATATTTCACGCAGGGTATATGCGTAGGTTTATGAGCCATATTTGCTTCAGTGCATTGCTTTTTTTTTTGTACTTTAGATGCCGGACTGCTGGCTAGAAGTCAGCACTCGGAAGGTCCTGCGACCGGCCACCTCGGCACAGGTTTCTCTTGGTTTCCCTGTGTCTATAAGCAAATGCTGAGATGGTTCCCAAGATTCCAAGTTGCCACTACATGCTTCTCATGTAGCCCTCCCTACTTAAATCTAATAGTAACCAATTTCATGTTTTGTTTACATGTAAAATAACCACTGCCACCGGGTAACAACCCAATTGCAGTAAATAAATAAATATAAATATTACGTCTACATGTTGCTGACCACTAATTTTTTAGTCACGTTAGAAAGATTGCGAAAAGTGAATTAGCTTTTTCATGTCTGTCCATTTGTCTCTCTGACTGTCCGTCCGTCCTTCTGTACTTCTGTCTTTCCATCTGTCTGATCGTCCGCATGTGTGTTGTTTGCACTGCACACAACACACATGCCGCTCTACATGCTGCCCCATCACCTAATATATAACACGACGTAATTTTACCAAGTGTTTTAACTTTAGCTAGGTACAGATAAAGCTCTCTGATGATGGTCATTAAATACCGCAACATGTAGAGGCGATATTATTGTGTATTTTAACGTAAATTTTAAACTTTTAACCAAGCTAATAAATAGTGCATTTGTTGGTGTGCGAACGACGTACAGTGAAACATTGTAACACGACAGGAGAAAAGGTGACTTCACACTCTAGAAATATGACCGGATCTTCTCTAAAGTACATCCCTGCCCTATCTTGCGTGTTATTACACATATCATTCTGCACAGTTTCATTAACCAGACACTCTACTGTTCCTTTTTAAGGAGACAGAATGAGACAGTGCTGCAGCTATACTTCTATAGAACGAAACGAGCAATAGAACCAACCCTGCCCCGGGGTAAAATGTGAGTCTCTCCGTTCTTCGTACGCTATTATTCCTTGGACAGATCGATGAAACTAATTTGTACCAGTAGTTTAGAGGTAGACCTAGGACGGAGGAAGTAGCTGGAGGCCTGGAGAGTTGCGTAGAGAGAAGCTTCATAATTTCTACTATTCACCAAGTATCAGTACGATGCTCAAGTCAAGGACAATGAGATGGTCAGTGCGTGGCAGTTCATGTGGCATGCATGGAAAATATGAAAAACACGTACAGGTTTCCTGTAAGAAAAACGATGTGGAATAGAACTCTTCAAAGACTAGGCCTGGAAGAGAGATTATAATTAAACATAAATAGGGTGTAAATGCAGGGATTACATTTATATACGCCCCAGGGTATGAAAAGTGGTGGGGGCCCTTTTAAACACGGTAAAAAACCTTCGGGTTTCATGAAAGGCGCAGAATTTGAACAGCGGCAATAGTATCAACTTATCAAAAATGTCACTGCATTATGAAGATTGTTAGATGCACGTTTAAGCTGATCTGTCTGTCAGTCCTCAGAATGACAGAGAGTATTTGCCTGTAGCTTATATTCCGTCCTGTGATAACTTAGTCTCTGTAAGAGACACTTTTTTTTCCTTTTGTATTATAAAAATAAAATACAAATGCACTGGTGAAGTGACCGTGCTAACATAACATTCAAACGATATTTCAGTTCTTTCATTCAGCCATTCTCGATTTACGATGAGTGATAAAATCATTACAGCACTCGTTATTAAGTTATTGTTTACTTCTAAACATTGGTAAAGCCCACCTCTTGTTTTAAACAAACACACACACATTTATATATATATATATATATACTGCTAAAAAATGCACACTAGTGAAATGGTTTTATACAGTAACCTCCTACATGTTTCGGCCACTTATATTGTCATCTTCAGAGAAGTAATACAAGGGATGAAAAATTAAAAGATTGTATAATTGCTGAGGTAACAGAACCAATACAATAAATAAAATTACAATGATAAAAATCATAGTTTAAAATACTACTGAATACACAGATGTGTCCTGTAGTCATGCAAAATTTCAGAGAACATTTTTGGGTGTAAACAATACAGTAAACCACTCTGTTTACCAATTTTGACTTGAGAAATCGAAAGACGCCTTATAAGACGAAATCACATTTAACTTTGCTTATTTGCCTAACTAGTTTATTCAAACATTTTTCGTGAATTTTGCATCATCTGACAGAACTCTTCCCCTACTGCGTGTGGGCCAAGATAGCTCAGCCAGTATAGTGACTACGCTAGAAGTTTGACTGTCCGGCGATTGAATCCGGTCAGAGAAGAGATTTTCAACACCGATTCAGACCGGCCCTGGGTCTCACCCATCCTCCTGTACATTGGGCACCAGGTCTCTTTCACGGGGATAAAGAGGCCTGGGCGTTCCTTTAACCACCCATCCCCATTTATCGCCGAGGTTAAAGAAATACAGCTGTACCTCTACACCCCCCTCCCTCTGAGCCTTCATGACAGTTCTAGGGTGAATTTTACCTTCACTTAATAATGTGTGTCGTGAACGTAAGCTTTAACAAAACCAGGATTTCTTCCCCGTGCACATCGAAGTAAATTTGACTCACATGCAACTGTCAAGAAAAATGCGGAATACTGAATGGCGTTTTCCTCATTCGATGTCACTCATATAATGACAGTGGCTTCCAACAGCAGTGATGTCAAGTCCGGTAAAATCCGTCTACCTGCTTATCTGAGTGCCTGTTTGTTTCCCAGTAATTTTCCACAGATGCAGCTAAAAGATGAACACAGGCGTTTCTAAACAACAGTACGTACGGTACAGATTTGTGTCATCCAGCAATATGATATTGACATTGCTCAACTTGGTCACTTTATCCTAAATATCGAACAAACATATTTCCATTTAATGCCACACATAATGACGACAATAGCAACAAAATATATGTATATAACACTTACGAAATTATAGTATTATTATTGAAATCGGCCATGTCGACAGAGTTTGCAGTGGTGTGGATTGTACTCATCTGACTGAAGTTAGCGATCAGTGGCAGGTTCACGTGAAGATAGCAATAAAACTTCGAGTTTCTTAAAGCGATGGATTTTTTAATGCCTCAGAAACTACCAGCGCCACAAGAAGTACAAGAAATATTACTGTCTGCGGAGTTAATTTGCTAGTAGTTAAAAAATTCTTCCTTAAGACACGGTGGTGAAATTAAACCCTAGATTTAAATTTGTGATCATAGCTATTGTTGTTATTGTTGTTATCATCATCATCCTTGTTATCAGCTCTATGCAAGGTATTTACAATTATATACCTGAAACACACTATGTTTCTTGGGTATATACTGTTGCATATGTTCTGTTCTGTATTTACAATTTGTGCTATATATAAAGTTATTTCACCAGCGAAATACGTTTTGTACTTCACATTAGTACTTTCTGTTGTATGTGTGCAGTGTCCATTATTATTATTATTATTATTATTATTATTATTATTACTGTCACAGGCTTTTTTTTCCTGGTACTTTCTTTGAACCAGCCCCACCGCTCAGGCTTCAAGTTTCACACTGCAGTACTTTCCGTATTATGTGTGATAATCCAAGTATAGCTGTTTTGTAGAGAATCTTCGAATGTTTTCCTGTTATAATTTCCAAATTTTTTCTTAAGCTTTTTGTTACTATTCCAGTGGCTCCAGTTATTACTGGTACAATCGTACATTTCAGGTTCCACATTCGTTGTATCTCTATACATAAACTCTTGTATTGTAACTTCTTTTCCGCTTCCTTTTGCACAACATTTCTGTCTGCGGGTATTGCCACATCTATCAGTGTGAATGTTTTCTTTTTTTTTGTTTTTAATTATTATATCTGGCCTACTTGCTGTAACCTCTCTATCTGTGTATATTATTATTATTATTATTAATATTGCATGAGCGGATTGGTGTAGTGGGAACTTTCGAGGCTTGTATTTCGGAGGTGCGTGTTTCGAATATCAGCCAAGGCTCCATTCATTCTAACTAAACATTATTTTTCTCAGTCCCTCCCGCCAAATATCGAGATGTTATCTCGATATGGCCACTTCTGCCTCCTTCCAAATTATTCTTATATCACTGTTCAGTAATCGCCTTTACAGCGGACGCTGCGTATTCTAAGAAATGACAGCGCAGTAAAATAAACTGCAAATTGTCGCCACCGGAAAAAAGGAAGCTGGAGAGTACGGTAGTTAAAGGTATGGGGAAGATAGATGGGAACTGGCGGACTGTAAAGCACAGAAAGGAGAATAAAGAGGGGTATAAAAATAAAACACGCCATCAGAGTTGCAACTTGAAGAAGAACAAGAAAGTAGGGTGTAATATATAATGCAAAGAAAGGGAGCTTGCAGAGAATTATGAAGTGCATAAAGACGAAACAAGTGGCACGGGAATTAATGCCGAAATAAAGACTAACACGAACGTAAAAAAAGCCATGCATAAAAGACAGTTCACATAAAGAATAAAAAAATTAATTCAACCTTCGAAGCTTTACATCCGTTTCCATTATATTTAACCCTTTAAAGACTAAACGTTTCTGTTTTATATAAGGACTCAGTCCGTACCGCGCAGTAAACACTCTCCACCTCGGTTATACAAAACCAATCTGCTAAGGTTGCATAGGGCAATAGTCACTGTTGTGAGATCCGTACACAACACACAAAATCAATGTGAGCACAATGTAGCATTTTTGAGTACGTAAAGTAATCGCGAGACTTTAAAAGGTTAATATTATTCTAACATCTATATCTGGTTTCCCAAATGATAGCTTCTTTTCGGACTTTCCGAAAAAAAATCATTTATTCCAACCATCTTGTCTATGTTTGTATCTGACAGTCCGCGCCACCCACTGCAAGATTAGTGCGGTCAGTACACTGAATAATTCGCTTCTTCGGAAATATTAAGCACTGACGTTCTACATTGCTTCCGATTTCTCTGACATGACCTTTTCTATTTCTTTTTTAATTCCCTGAACAATAACATTAATGTGAAAGTACTTTTCTATTTTAAACTTCCCGGTATCCAGAAGAGCGCTGATTTGTTTGAATGTCTCCAGGATTCGTCCACTTTTTTTCTGATGAGACTATTAGCTATAAGACGATGCGTACGGACCATAAAGTGTAATTTTTTACCTCTCAGAGAAAACTGTTCTTGAGTTAGAGAGACCAGTTGATGCATGTTTTATGGGGAGTTAATTACTTTTTGTACTGAATACATGTACTTAAATGCACTGTGTGAGCAAAATGTTCTGTCTTGAAGTTTAAAATAGACGTGTGAACTTACTTTATCAGATCCCAGATATAATTATACAGCACTGCTATTAAAATTTCGGCTTTCCAAGGAAAGACAATAATTAAATGCCTGTGCCTCTATCGGCTTCTCAAGAGTGACTCTACTCCGCAGTTTTAATCTTTGTAGGGAAATAACTGCTTAACTCCGTGAAACACGGTACTTGCTAGCAACCTAATACTTAGTCAAACATTGGAGGTAATTACCAGACTTTTGTGGCTCTCGAAGGTTTGTTACCATGTTCACAACTGTCAGACTCCAGTAGCCATTCTAAGCCACATTAGTCCAGTCCACAGCACAGCACACTGTTTATGTAACGCACATTTTAACATTTTCCTCACACCTACATATAGGTCTCTCACGTGGCCCTTCCCTTAACGTTTTCAATCAAACTCTGCATACTTCTCTTACATTTCGAATAAGTAACAGAGACGTCACCATCCAAGTTTCATTAATTTTATCACATTAAAAGTAACTGGTGACAAATGTAATCGTAAGCTACGAAGCTCCTCATTGCTAATTATTACCAGCCTTCTGACACTAATTTTTACTTCCAAATATTCTCCTCTGCATGCTATTTTCATGAATTTTCGGACGACATTCAGCTATCAGTGCAAAAGACATTCACAATCACAGAAAACAGAAGTACATTTATAATAATAATAATAATAATAATAATAAAAAGATACGGGTGAAAGTAATTTTATACGTAATTATAGAAAGTCAAGTGGGTACAGTATTGCACAATACAATGAGTAAGAAGACAGATATTTAACTAAGAAAAATAATTTTGTCGGTGGTTTTTTTTACGATGCTACCAGTAACTGAGCGGTGGTGCAGTTGGTTAAGGCACTGCGCTACAAACCGGAAGGTTGCGGTTTCGATTCCCGATGATGTCATTGGAATTCTTCATTGACACAATTCTTCCGGCCGCACTATGGCCCTGGATTTGACTCAGCCTCTACCAGAAATGAGTACCAGGAATATTTCTTGGGGGTTAAGGCGGCCGGTGGGTACAGCTGACAAACTTACCACCTTTATGTGCGGACTGTCATGAAATCTTGGAGCCTCAACCTCCTGGAACTCTCGGGGCCTTTCCAGGTCTGTAATGGGATTGCTTTGACTTTACCTTTTAAACAGTAACTGACAACATAGTGCAGAATGGCAGGATGATGAAATTCCAAGGTTTTCGAAAGGAAAGAAAGTAGTTGTTGTCTTGTCGATGGTATACATGAATATGCAGGGACTAAATAAAACCACGTACAACGTTAGGATAACTCATGAGCTGGGATAAATTGGAAGAGGCATATGCAGAATACAAATACAGAACGTCAACTTTCTACCAACCTGTTCGGTTGAAATTGTATTAAATATTACCGAAGGCGTTTATTTCGGAGGAAGGCTAGGAGACCGGAGGAAAGGTGGAAAAAAAGTACGAGTCAATATTTATTTAGAGTGATGGAAATGTGAAACATGTATAGAGCTGAAACAGTCCATTAGCCATGTACAAAAGGGAGGAGGCACTTAACTTGATGGAGCGGTCCTTTCTCAGAAGGTAGTATTTTTTCACATATTAAAGAAATCTCCTGCTTTTTCCACAATAACTAGCCATTGGCACCTATCATGAACCAAACTCAATCAATTCACAATATCCCATTCTCTTCCTTTAAGATTCGTATTAGTTTTATCTTCAAATTTATACCCAGATCGGCACAGACTTTCTCACTAAAAACACTGTCATTTACGTCACGTGTCCCGCCCATTTCACCTTCCGTAAGGTAATCGTCCTAATAATATTAGTGAAGAGTACATATCAAGAAACTCCTGATTACTCAGTTTTCTCCAGCCTCCTCTTAATTCCTCGTCCTATATCCAGCTATTCTCCACGATCCCCTGTTCTTGAACACCGTTAGTCTATATTCTTCCACCAGCGTTGGGGACGAAATTTGAAACTAATACAAAACAACGGGTAATTAAAATTTTGTGGGTAGTGATATGCGGGTTTTCCAGACTAAACACTTTTGTATATCTGTTTCGATGCAGCGGTTAGTCAAGTTGCTGCTTAATATTAACACTGCGAGATTTCGAGATCACACACAACATACGGTAGGACTCCTGTGGACAAGTAAAGGGCCGTCGCAGAGACCGCTACGTGACAAAACACAACACTCACAAGATAGACATCCATGCCACAGGCGGGATTCTAACCTTCAATCCCAGCAAGCTAGTGGCCACCTTAGAGCTCACAGCCATCGGAATAGGTTTCTAATACCTGTAGCTCACGTAGCATGGCATTGAATGGCAGTAAGGACATTGAACAGTGTAACGGAAAGGATATGACATTAGGCTGTAATGCTCTAATTTAAAGTACCGAACTGAATCTGGCTTTACGGACTCAAAAGCGTGAATATTCTTAGATAAAATATACTGTCTCCAGATTGAAGCTAGAACCCGAAATTTCGAATAACTTAGTACTGCCAAATGACCACTTTATTTTATTACTTAATGCTAATCACTGACCACGTGTTTCTATTATTTAGTGCCATACACTGAACACGTTCTGTTACTTAATGCTACCCACTGACCACGTGTTTCTATTACTTAGTGCTAAACAATGACCACGTTGTTCTGTTAATTGCTACCCACTGACCACGTTCCATTACTTAATCCTACCCACTGACCACGTTACATTACTTAATGCTACCCACTGACCACGTTCCATTACTTAATGGCCAAACATCAATAGAGCATTCGACAGAGTAAGACATATTTGTCGAGACGTAAACTACGGATGACTACTACGAACACTCCATGCAAACGGAGCTTCACTATTCTTCGTCTGTACCTATTTACACACACGACCAATGACCACGTTGTTCTGTTGTTTAATGCTACCAACTGACCATGTTTTTCTGTTGCTTAACGCTACCCACTGAACACTTTGTTATGTTACTTAATGCTACCACTGACCACGTTCCATTACTGTTGCTACCCACTGAAATCGTCCAGTTACCTAGTACCACCCACTGGTCACTATGTTGTATTCCTGCCATGCATATGCGCAGGAAGTGGAATAGCATTTACGCATAGCAAATAATTTCAAATAACGTTAAATCTTTTAATTAATTTAAATTCTCATAACCATTTAGTGCTTATCAGGACCATTAGTTCTGCTCTCTAGTGCCAAGTTCTTACATCCCTCTCTCTCTCTCTCACTCTCTCTCTCTACAATGCTGTAGATATTACCAGTTCAGTGGAGTCGAGTTTATCCCTCCAGAACTGTACCTTAGAAAAAAGTTATGAGAGACAGAGCAGACGGGTTGGACTGTGAAATGAAAGAAAATATGAACGAACAGATAACAAAGACGGCGAAACATAAAGCCAAGGGCTAAAAGTGATACAAAGAATAGAGAAGTTTATATGAGAAATCCAATGAGAAAATATACGAGCTAAAAGGGAAGAAGAGACGGCCAAATTGATCGTTTTCATGGGAACGAGGTCCTATTCCTAAATTGGTTCTATGCATTTCAGTGTGGTATTGAGAAAACTAATGGGTCTGCAAATTCTTGTTTAGGCAATCTGCCAAGACGAAGAGTTAGTTGGAATGCCTAACGT
>Ga0131853_10022253_pt1 | contig 11475 bp, 12 predicted proteins | sample TergutLab28metaG_FD_92764 | JGI IMG/M metagenome (GOLD analysis project Ga0131853, IMG submission 92764) | Labiotermes labralis P1 segment gut microbial communities from Petit-Saut dam, French Guiana - Lab288 P1 (version 2) (version 2) | ecosystem: Host-associated > Arthropoda: Insects >...
ACTAACGTGTGTACAAAACTTGCCAGTAAAAACAAGAATGCTGCCTGCCGCAAAAACGCTACAATAACGCCGCTAGCAGTCCAGCCAAAAATTTCTAACAAATTAAAAACACCGCCAAAAAGGTCTTGGTCAAAATGTCCGCTGTTTTGCAGAAAACGGTCGATAGTATAAAAAACCAGCACATTTGCAAGCGAAACCAGCAATGCCAGCATTCCATATGCTATAAGTGCACCCCAAAAGAAATTATTCCGTCGGCCGCCTAAATTGCATATTCTGCGGAAGTTGTAAGCAGGAATAATTATTGCAACCAAAACCGGCAAAAGCCAAAGCATCATTCCGCCACTTAAGTTGCTGCTGCGGCTTAGGTCTGCACCATTTACAGCCATCAAATACTGGATGAAAAATTGCACAAATATCATTAATACAAAAAGAGCTGTTACAAAATAAGCACCTTTTACATTCATTAAACTAATTTTTGCTATACGCAATACACTTTTGCTCATTATTTGCGCCCTCCTACGATGTTAATAAAGAAATCTTGCAAGCTTAGGCGGTCTATTGATACGCCATCCGGCGGTGTAATTCTGTCGTCATAGATATGTGCTGCCATCACGTTGCCTGCGGTTGTTTTACCAATGCAGTTTAAATTATCTAGCAGCGGTAAAACCTCTTGTGCAGAACCCAATAAGGTATATGCTTTTTCGTCAATATCTTCCATGCCGGCTTCTACCAAAATTTTGCCTTTGTCTATGATAATCAACCGCTCGGTAACTTTTGCTATTTCGTCTATAAGATGGGTAGAAACGATAATAAGACGTGGGTTTGCATGGTAGCTTTCCAACAGCAGCGTGTTAAATTGGTCTCGCATAATTGCATCAAAACCCAAAACAGGTTCGTCGAGCATGATAATTTTGGAATTGTTGGCGAGGGTTATAATGGTTGTTAGCATGGTTTTCATGCCGAACGATAATTTGTTAAACCGCTTGCGCAAGTCCAGCTCAAACCGCTCTGCCATTTCCAGTGCAAAAGCTCTATCGAAGCCATCTTGCAAATATGCAGCGGTGTCAATTAATTCAGACAAGCGCATATTAAACTGCACCGAACCGCTTTCGATATAATTCACACACTCCGGCATTTTGTTTGTGCTTACTCTTTTACCATCAACCAGTATTTGCCCGCCGGTAGCAGCTATATGCCCGGCAAGCATTTTCATAAAAGTAGTTTTGCCTGCGCCGTTTCTGCCAAGCAGGCAGTAAATCCCCTGCTCCGGCAAGTTTAACGAAATACGGTCTATAGCTGTTGCGCTGCCGTATTTTTTTGTTACGTTTTTAATTTCAATCATATCTTTTTCCCGTCCATTTCTATGCTTAGTAAAATACCCAAAGTCTTCGCTTCTTTAAGCACTGCCGCAATAGTTTGGTTAATAAAAATATCCCTGCGGCGTGCAGATATTTTTTCTTTTGCGCCTTCTGCCACACACATGCCGATGCCCCGCTTCTTATAAAGAATACCGGCATCAGTTAGTTTGCTTATGGCTTTTACCGCCGTAGTGTGGTTTACGGAATACACCTTGGCAATTTGCGTTGTAGAAATAATCAGATTATCCACTTGGTATACCCCCGTAACTATGTCGCTCTCAATAGTATCCATTATTTGCTGGAAAATTGGTAAACCGTCGTTCAAAATCCACCACCTCGTCGCTGTTGCTGCGTTAATGACTTAACTCATTAAGCAGATAATATCATAACATTATTGCCTTGTAAATAGTTATTTGTTAAACTTATCTCAGAGAAATTCCTTACAAGGGGGACATGCTATGCTCAAGTTTAAAGTTACAAAAAAAGTGCGCACCTGTGTACAGGCTTTTATCGCACTTTTTTTGTTTGTTATAATTTCTGCAATTTTCCCTTATTTTTGGCATGTAGAAAATATACTTGCTATTGATGCTTTTGTACCCATAGAAGAAATAACCGAGATTGAGCTTGTTACATATGAAGTAGATACACCTCTAATTTTAACCTTATGCGAAGCAAGCGGAATATTTTTTAACGTGGAGGAAAATAAGCTAACCCTACCCCAAGGTGTTACGATAGACTCCATAACCCAAGACGCCGCATTTTACATACATGATATTATTTTGCAAGGTGTAAATTTTCCTATGCAAAGTTACAGCCTGTTAAACGAAAGCGCACTTATTACAAGTATAGAGCTGCGAGACAACACTATCAGAATACGCACACGCCCCGGCGCATACATAAACTATACCGAGGAGTACATACAGCTTACAAATATTCATGATATTTACCATACGATATTTGTACTGGATGCAGGACATGGTGGACGTGACCCCGGCGCAATAAATGTACTTGGTAGGAATGAACAGCAGGAAGCTGATATTGTGCTTGCAATCTTGCAAAATATTTTAGAAATATTTGATGAGCCGGGAGTGCTGATAATCCCTACCCGTACAGAAGATGTTTTTGTAAATAACGATGATAGATACCGTCTTGCCAATCGAGTCGCCGATTATTTTATTTCCATTCATACAAATGCAGATGCAAGAAGCCGTGTAGCAAGAGGTACATTAACGCTTTACGGTAATGCTGATGGCAGCGCAGAACTTGCACAAAAATTGCAAGATGCATTAGTTGAAGTGCTGGATAGCCGTGACCGAGGCATAGAGCATAGCCAATTTAGAATTTTAAGGGGTTCTGTCGTACCGGTTGCATTGCTGGAGCTTTTGTTTCTTTCTACACCAGAAGAAGCAAGGCGGCTTTCCAACGCAGACACACAAATGTTAATTGCGCAAACCATAGCCGATGTTATGGCAGAAATTGCAGCAGAAAGGCAAGGTTTAACAGCCGAACGGCACAACAGCAGCAGATTTGCTCCACGCGTTATAGAGCTTGGGAGTGTTGCATCGCAGTAAAATTTTGTGGCATGTCCATGTATAAACCGCTTTTATATGGTGCATACTACTGTCGTATATAACCTACTTAGGAAAGGAGGTTAAACGACATGGATAACAAGAAAAAAAATACAACCGAAGCAAATACTAAGAATAAGTCTAACAGAACAGAATTTGCAGACGACATGACCAATTGCAACGACTCAACAAAAAACACTAAAAATAGCAAGTAGCACGAAATAGGGAGACTTCACATCGGGAATTGGCTTTTCGCTTGAACCGCATGATAAATGAGAAAAACACTCATTTCTAATACGGCAAACCGCTCAAAGCTCAAGTTCCCTACGTGAAGTCTCCCTTTTTACATAGAATAGGTTAGGTTAAAAGATTAAGTTAGTCGCTTTCGACTAGTATTCTGCTGGTGTGGCAATCAACAAGAATTATGTCTTCGCCTATTTTGGTGATTTTGTCCCATGGTATACGATATTCTTGGTCACGACCAAATACGCCAAGTACACGTCCCGGGCCGGGTACGATAATTGCGGTTATCATGCCCTCTTTCGTATTGATTTCTAAGTCGCTTACAAAACCGTATCGTGCGCCGTCGCTTTGGTTTATTACTTCCTTCTGGCGTAAATCGTACATTCTCGCCATATTTGTCTCCTTGAAGCGGCTACGCCGCTTCCCGGAGGAAGCGGAAGCGGGCTTTGCCCACTGTAGCGGCGGGGTTTGGGGCAGAGCCCCATTTAATTGAAAAACCTATTAGTCACCCAAGTGTCCAGCAGAATTAATGCTGCCAGCACCCATACATAATATGAAAAATATCGCAGCTTTGCTGCTTTAATTAATTTTAGCAAAAGTTTAATTGCGAAAATTCCTACAACAAAGGACGCTATAAAGCCAATTGCCATTTGCGGAAAGCCGATATTGCTCGGCGGTACTTCGCCACGTAAAACTTGGATGAGCTCAAGTGTACCTGCCCCTGCAATAGCGATAATCGCAAGCATGAAAGAAAATTTAGCAGCCGCTTCCCTATTTATACCACGAGAAAGCCCACCCATAATAGTCGTGCCTGAACGGGATATACCTGGCGGCAACGCCAAAGCTTGAAAAAAGCCGACGATAAGTGCGTCTACATAAGTAATGTCTTTTTCTTCCTTGGGCAGCCTTTTAAATTTATCGGCAAGCAGCAGGATAAAACCCGTAACAGTAAACGCTGCCGCAAGCCAAATGCCTGTGCGGAAATAATTTTCTATAGCATTGCGCAATAAAAACCCTGCTACCACAACCGGAATTGTACCGACGATAAGCAGCCCTGTCATTTTTTGAAAAGGTTTTTTTATCAATGCCCAAATATCCCGCCAAAATACAATTACAATGGCAAGCAACGACCCCACATGCACAATGATGTCAAATGTAAGCGCAGGTTCTTCTATGCCAAAAACCCGTTGCAACACTACCAAGTGCCCGCTGGAACTGATGGGCAAAAATTCTGCAATGCCTTGCACTATTCCTAAAATTATTGCTTCTAATATTGACAATTAAACTCACTACTTTCTTAAATTTATCCCCAGCATTCCGCCCAAACCGCCGCCTGCAATGCCTATTGCGGTGGTGGTTAGCGTACGCCCGTCTATCGAAAATGCGGGCAGCATAACAACCATTATTATTGCCATAATTAGCACATACACAAACCCTGCTACCATTCCCCATAACCAGCCACGGTTTTTTGCGCCTTTAGCTGCATCAAACCCCGCAACCAAAACAGACAAAAAAGTAGTGACTGCAACTACGGTAGGCAAAGTCTGCTCGCTCATATTTGTATATGTAACAAGCATGGCGTATCCCAAAAAGGCAATGATTGTTATTGCGTATGCAATTAAAACGCCAATTGCCATATGCTTTAGTTGTGTTTTGTGTTGTTCTACCATAATAAACCTCCAAGAGTAAATACATACATAAATATACTCCGGTTAGGGCTTATTTAGAACGGATTTATCTCCATGGCAGAGTTCCCCAAAGCGGTAACCCTGGGAATTCCTCTATCATGCGAGAACGTGTGATTGGATATTCATACTCCATAAATTCCGGCGGAATTGGCTCGCCCGAAAGCATATGCGTTACATCTAAATGCACCTGTCGCATACGTGTTATATCTTGCGGACGCAAATCCGGCGTTTCTACCCCGGAATCTACACGGCGCAATGTTGATGTAACAGGCAGAACCGTAAAGTCCTGTCCTGTTCTTGTAGGGTCGTGCTGACGCACCCAAATTGGTGTGTATGCAGCACCCACAAGCTGCGCAGGACCATCGTCTATACGTTCGAAATCTAAATAAAACACAGCACTGGTCTCCCTCGGCTGGGTTCGTTGTGCGGATACAAAATTTGCCATAGAATGCGCAATAAACCCACGGCGCACTGTGCCGTCATCTTCTGTGATATACACAAATTCTGCGGGCAAAAGTGTATGCGGATGGTGGTTCATTACAATGTCTGCGCCTGATTCCAACATAAAATGGAACGTACGCATCCAGTTAACCCAGCGGGTGTCACGCCTATCGAAAAAGTCCCATTGGTGTCCGCCGCCCGCCATGTTCATAGTGCCGTAATATTCGATGCCGATATGCGGCAACATGACTATAAAGTCCGGCTCTAATGCACGAGCTCTGGCAATGCTGTCACGGATGAGGTCATAGTCGATTGTGGCTTGCTCTACAAGGTCGTGATAGACGATTTTTACCATGTAGTTATAATGCCCAAGATCTATGGCGTTGGTGTGCATTGTCATATTTATAAGCGCAAATGTAAAGCCATTCACTTCTACAATAGTTGGAATATAACGGTCTTCCGGCTCTAGGAACGTTCCGGTAAAGCCCAATCCAACGTCGTTTAAAATTTCTATCGTGGAGCGGACGCCCGGCACAAAAGCATCAAAACTGTGGTTATTGCCTGTTGTAACCATATCAAACCCGGCGTTAAGCAGCGCTTCTGCCAACGCCCTTGGCGAACGGAACAGCGGCCAACCTGCAAAATTAGAATGTACAAGTGTGGTTTCTAAGTTGCCTATAGTAAAATCAGCAGATTGCAAGTACGGAGCTATATAGCGGAATTTATAATTAAAGTCGAACACACCGGGAGAAACTTCTCCTGCATTAAGCTGTTCTCTGTGCATCATAATATCGCCAACAAATGCAAGCCGGGCGGTATGTATAACAGGCTCAGGTTCAGGCGGTTCGGGTTTTATTTCCTTGTCAAACTCGGAAGACAGTTCGGGTTCGTATTCTGTGTCTACATAGGGAATAACGACGGTAGCCAAAACAGGGCTTACATTCGGGCGTGTATCCCAAAGGGCGAAAAATCCTACAGTGATTGCTACTGCAAGAATTGCTATTGATAAAACCAAGGTGATTGTTTTTTTCTTTGCCATCAAAACACTCCTATGATATTGCCCAACCTACAGGCAAGTTATTTTTTAATCTACCCTGCACAAGTTTTGCCCAACCTAGTGGATAGCCGTGATAACAAAGCATCACCCATGGTTTGCTATTTGGGAATTGCAAGTCTCCTGCATCCAGTGATTCGCCTTTTAAATATCGCATAGCATTTTCTTCGGATAATTCAACTGAATATGCTACGTCTTGCTTGCGCAAACCCATGGCAAGTGCTTGACTTGGCACAAAACGCTTCTTTGCAACTTCGCCTAAAAACCAGCCGCTACGGGCAACACGTAAACCGTTAAGGTCTATCTTTTCGGGCTGTAGGTACAAGTTTGCACCGTGCGGGACGATAAAACCGTTTGGGAAGTTAGGTATGGTTATATACTCTTTGCAGAACTCGGCGAACTCTTTATGAAGTTGTTCTTTTGGGCAAAGGTTTTCAAAGCCTTGAATAGCCTCACTTTCGCCTATTTTCTCCAACAACGCAACAAAATGCCCCTCGCCTGTTGCCCTATGCGGGAAAATCCGCCCTACTTCGGGCAAATCGCCAAGCCCATGGCTTATGCCCAGCTTTTTGTGGTCTATAGATATCACTTTAAAATCGGCTTGCTGCTTTAAAAAATCTTCAATAGCCGCTTCGTTTTCTTGTATGTTAAATGTGCAAGTAGAATATACAAGCCTGCCGCCGGGTTTTAACATTTTTGCTGCTTGCGCCAAAATCTCTGTTTGCATTTGCACACATGCTACAGGTTTGTTGGCAGTATATGCTTTAATGGCATCAGCGTCTCGGCGGAACATCCCTTCACCAGAGCATGGCGCATCTACCAAAATGCGGTCGAAAAATTGTGGGAAGCGGTTTGCTAGTTTGTTCGGCATTTCGGTTGTTACAACAGCATTAGTAACACCCATGCGCTCCAAATTTTTAACCAATGCTCGGCTGCGTGTCGGGCTTGCGTCGTTAGAAACCAGCAGTCCCCTACCCTGCAAATGCCCCGCAATCTGTGCCGACTTGCCGCCCGGTGCAGCGCACAAGTCAAGCACTCTGTGACCGGGTTCGGGTTTTAACACCTCTACAGGACACATCGCGCTCGGCTCTTGTATGTAGAATAACCCTGCATGGAAGTATATGCTTTTGGCAGGACGTTCTTCGCCGGGGTAATAGCGGCCGTCTGCACACCATGGCACAGGTAGCAATTCTGTATAAATATTGGAGGGCTTTAGCCTGTTAAAACGCAGCCCACGTACTGTTGGGTCTTGGTAGGTTTCCAAAAAAGCTTCAAATTCGCCCGAAGGCAATATTTTTTGCATTTGAGCTAAAAAAATTTCGGGTAGTTGGGTCATGCATACATACCATTTTCGTCAAAATAAGTAAAATAATCGTCTGCACTATGTTCGCTTGCCACAAAATTAGAATCGAAAGAATGAAATCTTGATACCACAAGTATCTGCTCGGCTATATCGGCAGCAGTTTGGTTGTCGCTACGAATTCTATATTCATTAGGCAGTAGTTTGCGGTCTTGGATTCTTTTATTTGTAGCAATAGCAGCTTCGAAATTTCGAAAATCGTTGCCATTGTCACGGGTCAGTATACGCTCTTTTATCACATCATCACTCTCGGAATACAGCGTGATAAGTATATATGAATGCTCTGCAAAAACCACGGGGATATCCAGCATTCTTATATCGTTAAGGTCGGAAAAAATAATGTTTTTGAAGCCATGTTGCATGTAATTTTTGCTTACAAGTACCAAGTTTTCAAACGCAATCTGCTCTTCCAGCTTTGGCAGTATTTCCGTATGCGGATTTATATTTTTAAACTCCGGTATCCAACCAAACTCAAACCACGGTGATTTTAATAGCTCATGCAGCTTTTTGCTCACCGTGGTTTTGCCGCAACCCGGCGCACCATGTATGACAATTAACTCCATTTTGCAATTAAGTCTTTTAAATCCTGTGTGCCTTCATCGCCGTTTTCTCTGCTGCGTACGGCAACTTTGCCCGCTTCAACTTCTGCATCGCCTAGGATTAACATAACTGGGATTTTTTGAAGCTGGGCTTCTCGTATTTTAAAGCCCATTTTTTCGTTGCGCAGGTCAACTTCTGCACGGATACCTGCAGCTTCAAACTCTTCAAGCACTTTTTTTGCCGCTTCTTGGTGACGTTCGGCAATAGGAATAACACAAACCTGCACAGGGGTTAGCCAAAACGGAAACCAGCCGGCACAATGCTCGGTAAGAATAGCGATAAAACGCTCGATACTGCCGAAACATGTGCGGTGAATCATCACCGGGCGATGTTTTGCGCCGTCTGCGCCAACGTAGGTAAGGTCGAAACGCTCGGGCATTTGCATATCGAACTGGATAGTACCACATTGGAAACTTCTGCCCATGCAGTCTTTTATATGGAAGTCGATTTTTGGTCCGTAGAATGCACCATCGCCTTCGTTTAACTGATACTCTCGTCCCATCTCTTCCAAGGCTTCTCGCAAGCTGTTGGTGGAGAATTCCCATGCATCGTCACTACCCATGCTGTTTTCCGGGCGGGTAGAAAGTTCGAACACAAAGTCTTCGATGCCAAATGCGGCATAAACTTCTTCATACAATTTTATTACATTTTTAACTTCGTCTTTCGCTTGCTCCATTGTCATGTAGATATGCGCATCATCTTGAGTAAACGCACGCACACGTGTAAGCCCATGCAAAGTACCGGAAAGCTCTACACGGTGAACAAGCCCAAGCTCCGCCATGCGTAACGGAAATTCTTTGTACGAATGCAATTCTGTACCGTACACAAGCATACCGCCGGGGCAGTTCATGGGTTTAAGGAAGTATTCTTTCTCGTCAATGATAGACGAATACATATTTTCCCGATAATGCACGGCATGACCGGAACGCTCCCATAAATCGCCGATGAGCATAATTGGGGTTTGGATTTCTTGGTAGCCATATTTTTTATGCACTTTGCGCCAGTATTCGATGAGGTTGTTTTTTAAGATAACGCCTTTTGGCAGGAAAAACGGAAAACCCGGACCTTCTTCCATAAGGGTAAAAAGCTTCATTTCCTTGCCTATTTTGCGGTGGTCACGTTTTTTCGCTTCTTCCAACTGCTCAAGATATGCGGCAAGCTCATCCTTTGTGAAGAACGCTGTGCCGTAAATACGGGAAAGCATCGGACGTTTTTCGTCCCCACGCCAGTATGCACCGGCTACAGAAAGCAGCTTATACGCTTTTACCGCACCTGTTTTAGGCATATGCGGCCCTGCGCAAAGGTCGATAAAATCACCCTGCTTGTAGAAGGACGCTTCTTCACTTGGGTCAAGCCCTTCCAGCAATTCACGTTTAAAAGGCTCGTTTTGCTCGTCTACAAAAGCGAAAGCTTCTTCACGGCTTAGTGTATAGCTTTCTAATGGCAGGTTTAGCTTTATAATGCGCTTCATTTCTTTTTCAATTTTTGTCAGATCTTCTGTTGTAAATGGCTTTTCAGTTTCGAAATCGTAGTAAAAGCCATTTTCAATTGATGGACCAATGGCTAGTTTTACATTTGGAAATAGATTTTTTACGGCATGTGCCATCACATGCGCCGCAGTATGGCGCAGTGTACTGATATCATATTCGTGCATACATATACTCCTTAGTTTTAAAATAGGTAACCGGTTACGTTGTTCTTTTTGGTGAAAGCTTTATACCCTGCATAAACACTACAGTTTTGCAAAAAAGTTGAACAATAGCTCGTCATGCTGCGGTAACCCTTCATGCCCATGGTTTGGATATATTTCGCAGCTTTTTTTAGCCCGGATATTGTTGTACGCCGCAAACTGCGTAGATGGCGGACAAATATTATCCATTAACGTGATGAACATATAGGTTTCGCCTTTAATACGTGGTACAAGGTGGCAAATGTCTATATAGCCAAGCCTGTAGAACATTTCGTCCAACCGCTCGTGCCTTGGGTCTTTGTTGCGCAGGTAGTAGCTCATTTCATCATAAGCATGAGCAAACAAGTCCATTTCCCATACACGTTTGTAGTCGGATAGGAACGGGAATGTTGGCGCATTCATCTTTACCCTTGGCTCAAGTGCGGCACACGTTAGCGTTAATGCACCGCCTTGGCTGCCGCCCATCGCACCCACACGGGTTTCGTCTACAAATGGCATATCCATTAGCACACGTGCCGTTTGCGCTGTGTCCAAGAACACATTACGGAAGAATAGGTTATTTGGGTCTTCGCAGTCTATCCCACGGATAATATGCCCACGCAAGGTAGTGCCTGCCGTTCGCAGGTTATCTTCCGAACGCCCCATTTGCCCCCGCACATCCAGTGCAAGCACGGCCATACCATTGTAGACGTACGGCAACTTACTTACCCAGCCCCCGCTGTCGCCACTGTAGCCATGGAACATGGCAATAGCAGGAATTTTGCCTTCTATTTTTTCTGGGCGAAGAAACTTGCAGCAAACTTTTGCACCGCCTACTCCCGTAAAATATAAATATTCGCAAATGACACCCGGTGCAGAAAATTCTGCCGTTTCCGTCGTGTAGTTTGTGCCAACCGCATCAAGCTCTTTTAGAGCGTTATCCCAGTATGTGTCAAAATCTGTCGGTTTTGGGCTAATGCCCGTGTACGTTTTAAGTTGCGCTAATGGCATGTCTAATGCCGGCATGAAAATCTCACCTTTCGAATTGATTGTGATATAATTTCTAAGACTTTGTCTTAGAATATCATAGTTTTAAGGAGAATCCAATGGAAAATCCATTTACAAATACAGAAGATAAACTACTCTTTGCAAAAATTTTAGATAAATACAAAGCCGCCGAAAAAAGACACACACCAACCTATACAGATTTTTTAGACCCTATCCGTTGTGCCGCATTTATGCAAGTGCTGGAACGGATGCATAGCGATATAGAAATTTCCGCTGTTGGCGGATATCCCGATGCCGAGCGCAAGATAATTACCTTTGCATGCAACGAGCCACCCATCACGTCTGTAGCGATAACCTTTAACAGCAAATTTTCCAAAGCTCCAACGCACCGAGATTACTTGGGTTCGATTTTGGGGCTAGGCATAGACCGTGGCAAAGTTGGCGATGTCCGCCTTGGCGAAGACGGCGCAGTTTTATATGTGCTGG
>Ga0131853_10022255_pt1 | contig 11474 bp, 5 predicted proteins | sample TergutLab28metaG_FD_92764 | JGI IMG/M metagenome (GOLD analysis project Ga0131853, IMG submission 92764) | Labiotermes labralis P1 segment gut microbial communities from Petit-Saut dam, French Guiana - Lab288 P1 (version 2) (version 2) | ecosystem: Host-associated > Arthropoda: Insects >...
CGTCTTGTGAATTTCCCACAATTATCCAGCAAACCTACAACAGCCTTACCCAGACAATTCCATCTTACGTTGTTGGACAATACACGGCAATCGAGCTGCTAAAGAGATAACATCCAACAGCAGCGTCACCAATGCCGCTGTTACAATACGGTGCTAAAAGGTAAATTTCGATCCAAGACAGAGGAAGTACAGACCAAATGAAGTTGTACCAAGTGTCATGAGAAGTTGCACAATGCTCACTTTCAGTCAGATACTCTTAGCGTGACCACATCAACGAATCTAAGATGGAAGAGACATGCAGTAGGAAAATGAGGACCAAGAGACGTAAGAAGCATTTCAGACGCAAAACCGTAAGCAAAGAACCTACTTGGAGTACCAAGGCGTATCCTGAATTGACGGCCCACGACATGAGGGTACACACTGGACGCATATGGCTTTGAACTGCTGTGCACATGACAGACCTAATAAACCCTGGGGAAATATACATGATCAGCAACACCTTAACCAGCAGAGTAATGTTAAAGGTAAAGATCTCCCTATAACAAGTCACGAAGGCACAGGCAGTGCACACACATAAAGCTCTAACCAGTCTAAAACTCGGCGCTAGATGGGAATGAATGGATGATCAAAGACACGCCCTGCCGCTTTACCCCTTGGGAAAGGTATAAAAAAATAGTATCTACCGAGGGAGATCCGTCGAGAGCGCAGGATAAAATAAGCAGAAATTGCCCTCAAGTGTCGAATAAAATAGATCACCGAAGGTTTTAATGTAAACTTAAGTAAATGGGGTAATAATGATAGCAACTCCGCAACTAGATTCGCGAGGATTTCTATTCGTGTCGACTTAAACGTATAGTTGGACAGTTGTCGACCCTGCCGAACAAAGCACTCAGTGTAGACAGACTTACTTGTGTTATCTCGCAACACACGCACACATTTACTTCTAGAACCAACTGTACTGGAGTGGCTGTTGTTGGAATAAAAAGCGGGGATCTCATCCCTGTCCGGTCGTAACCGGAAAACTGCCGTCCACCTACAGCGCCCACTCTCCGAATCTTGCGTCTCAGTCACTATATCCAAAACTGGGCGAACTAATCCTCAATGAACTAGTATAATGACGTCCAATCCAGTTTGCCATGAACCGTGAAAGCTAGTTCGCGGGTTTTTCGTAGACTGCAGAGAAACTCGAAATTTCCAACCAGAGAGCCAGTTAAAACACATACAAGTCCGACAGTACGTGCTCCCTTAACAAAACAAACAAGAAAATAATAAAAGCACATACAGGAGATCCCGTAGTTCTACGTTTCATGTGCACGGGTATTGAAGCAGTTTTCCTTCTTGAAATGCACGAGACGGAAACTCGGTTTCTCGCCCTAACGGAAGAAAATACACTTAGGGCTTGTGCGTTGGGGAAGCAGGGAACACCTGGAAATAAAGAGGATAAAACGACAGGAATATGCAGAATACTGCATCGAATGTAGTTTCATACTTTGCATTCTTCGCAAAATATTATTCGGATAACCTGAGCAGTGAAAACAGGACGCGTGACTGATGTAACAAATGGACATACACGTGTCAGGAAATACGACAGGTGCAGCCAACTTTGAAAACGTGGGCACATTCACGATGATGGTACAGTGTGTCCAAGAAGTCCACTCCTTAGTTAACCATTACGAGTACTGAAGAAAGCAAGTTCGAAAACGTCGGTAGAGCGTTAACACTTCTGGCGTTCTCTCTCTGTTACTCTCCCTAGCATCAAAACTCACAAATAACTTCAAGAAAACACTGAACATGCAGCTACTTCAAATGTGCCATTCCTGGGTTCACAAACCCCACATTGGAAGGTTACTCCGCAAGTACAACTGATCATGACCAATATATCATAAACGTCGATATATCGTAACCAGGGAGATATAGATCGATCGTGTTCCAATGTTACGTTTAAACTGACAACTGTTCCTTTGGCATCAGCTTGTACCTCATACATAACACAGGCTAACTCCATTACAAAGAACAATGACGGAACGATAATCTCTAAGTGTACTGGATCTTGAATGCCTGTGACCGATGGTCGGTTTGCCTCGGAACAGGGAGGGGGAAGCAATACAGTAAACTTTTGGAGATGGCAAAAGAGTTTACAGGTGTTCAAGGTAAAGGAAATATGCAGGCACTTCCTTGGGGAAGCCAAGGGTCATACAACGTCTTGTCTCCTTACGTGGTCTATGTACTTGCAAACACGCTGTGGGTGATGACTGTGTCAGGTGGCACAGATATCCTTACGCCGCAGGAAAACACTCGGTTCGCTACAAAAATTTTATGCAACGGGTGATTACGATTATAAGCTACCCGTGCTCCCCCTACCCCCCCCCCCCAAAAAAAAAACACTGGAAGTTTTAAGCCACATCTGCACAATGATAATTTTATCAGATTTTTCTAGGCAACCACAAACTGCACAAGTATTAATCATGGCATATGTCGTTTGTGATTTCTTATACGTGGTGGGATTCTTATTATGGTCATTTAAAGACAAATACGGGTTTTTTTACAGTGTTCTTAAAGGCGATCTCCATGTCAAATACATAAAAATTCCATCAGGAATCGAGCCCGCGACTTTCCGGCTTGTAGGGCAGTGCCTCAACCAACTGTGCCACCGAGTGCACCATACGAAACGTATGCGTGCTCCAAATATGCCACGTACGTAACAAGAAGAATTTTTAAATGTTGTACGTATAATTACCACTGGCCTTGAAACGATTAAACAAACACTGCCTAGAATGTAATATAGTACGCCCATTTTAAAATACTTGAATTCAGTCTCTGTGACAGTACCATAACGATTATGTTCATGGATAAACGAATCTTGGTTTAACATACCTTTTATGTTCAACAACATTCAGCGATGTCGCCCGTTATGTTATCGTGAAAGGAACAATGCAGGCCAAAATGGCATGAAACCATTTTAATCGTGTCTCTAATAGGAACATCGAACTTTACATAGTCTGTTTCAAGATAATAGACAACTGTATTAAATGCCACTGTTTCCGTCGAAGATACTCCTTGAACAACAACTGTACGGGTCCATTAACCAGTTTCTGCTCGATTGGTAGACCTCATCTAGGATGCCACATAACCCCCAACACAACTTCGCAGTTTCTCACACAAGCATTTGGAACACAATTAGCGAAAACATTTCGCACGATTACTACACTAACGCGTTCTGTCTCGGGGGAAGACCAGTCCCTATTTGGGTTTGATTTCCTATCGCCCAGCACGAAACCGGGATTGAACTAATTTGTATCAGAAATTTGCAAATTGACAATCACAACGTAAGCGTAAACGGCTAAACAGATTTGGTGCACGGAATTGCGCATGCCACAATGATTATACAGTATGCCAGGGGTAACATAGCCCAAGCAACATGTCCATTGACCTTCAGGTGCAATATAAAATTAGAACTGTGTGCTTAAGTCCTAGTGTGTGTTGTGTTAACAATTACTAGTGTTCACGGGTATGAAATAAGCATTAAAGTGGGTTTAGATATACATGCAAGCCTTAAGTAAAATGTATCGCGTTATTTTGTGGAAAATTTACAACTTCATAATGAAGCGGTACAAATGGAACTACAATCAATACCCAGAAACGTTACAATATTTGTGAACTGCGCGGGTTATTACGCGGTAAGCAATCACCATTATTCGCCGTGTAATAACGTAGAAGAGCGCAGTTCTCATCTACTTCGCGGTGGAAGCCTGAAATCACTTACAACGTTTGTGTACACAATATGACGTCTAGCGTATCATAGAAACTGACGTTTTCAGGAACAGTAAGGAATGCTTCACTAAAATTCCATCACGATGTTTCAGTTCGTCTGTCCTTAATTAACTAGGCGGTATAAAATGTTTCAACACAGTTCAGCTGGTAAAGTTATATTGCAAGACATGAACACACAAAAGCGTCTGAAAGTGGATGAGTTAATCAGATGTAGCGGACACGTGTGGGCAGCGAGGCATGGAGTTATGATACTTCAGTAATGTGTACGCCTGTTATACATGGAACCAATAAATACCTGTTAATGCATATTTATAAGATAAACACAAATCACACTTTACTGGAAGACTGACAATGGAGTTGATTCCGTTAAATATTTAGAAAGTCGGAATATGTTTCACATACGAAATGTACCATATGAATTGCTTCTTGTTTTTTTTTTTGTGTGTATGTGTAGCTTTGAATAATAATATTTATTTACTGCAATTGGGTTGTTACCCGGTGGCAGTGGTTATTTTACATGCATACAAAACATGAAATTGGTTACTACTAAATTTAAGTCGGGAGGGTTACATGAGAAACATGTAGAGGCAAATTGGAATCTTGGGAACCATCTCAGCATTTGCTTTTAGGCACAGGGAAACCAAGAAACCCCTGTGTCGAGGTGGCCGGACGTAGGACCTTCCGAATACTGACTTCTAGCCAGTAGTCCGGCATCTAAAGTAAAAAACAGCAATGCACACACAGTGCAACAAATACACATAGGATGACAACAATACACACAAGACAACTACAACAATTAGACACAAGACAACTTAAAACTAGTAACAAAACACACGAGACAAATTAGAATACAACATGTACAAAAGGCAAAAACACCAAAGGAAGAGAGTACTGTGTACATTTTCATGTAATAGTTTTTTTTTTACATCTATTACAGTACATGCACAGCGACTAAGCTTTCAGGCGTTAAATCACATCGTCAGCTTCCAAATAAATACCGTCCACGAGTTCCATTAATATTAGATTCTAAAATCATATATTCAAGGAAAAAGCGGTAAAATCATGAAACAGATACTGTCAACAGACTGACTGGCTAAATTAATTGTAAATAATTGGTAAATGAGCGAACAAAATGACAGGCAGACAGATGCAAGCTGAACGGGAAACAGCAGACAGGCACACAGTGACATATTGTCCTGTCATAAATCATCGTTGAGACGGAAAAATGCAGGTATAGTGCCTCGCGAAATGTTATATGATGTACAATAAACAGCCTTGAAAACAACTAACAACTTTATATACAAAACAATGTGCGTTTCTTAAAGTCCTCTGAGACGTAGCGGCGGGTCGCCAGGTCAACAGTCACTGATGTTTCAAAAGGCGAAGTGCCTCCACCTTCATTCCGGCCCTGAATATGCCGGAATCACGTTCTTCCACACCAGTGGCAACTCTTTACCGGTTCACGAGGCGTGGCATCTCAGAAGAATGCAATATTCATCAGCACTGCTGTACGAACGTCATATCTCGCACTGCGTGTTTCAGTATTCACAATCGGTACTCATATGCGATCTTGCCGCAAATGCAGGCCTAAGTGACCAAATAACAATAACCATGAAGTTGACATATGCGATTATTGAATGATAATAAGTACTGGTATAGAGAAACGGACTTCCGTTGTAATTATTATTATTATTAATTATTGCAAACGTTGGTGTTAACACAAACAGACAAAAATAATTTTTGCTGAAAAATAAGGGATACTGACCTCTCAGTTTGTTTCACAATAAAACAAACACCAGTACTTGCTGCATGGAAACCGATTTTCCGTACGAATCTTTTTGAATTAACATGTGCAACCAATTTAAGGACAGATACCCACAAAAAGGCTTCATAATTAAGTACCATGAATGCAAAAAAATGTCACTAAATCGGAAACTAAATATAAGCAGAGAAGGCATTCGTTACTAGTACAGATTCAACATATCGATATATCGTGCAAATGCAGTTACTCTTTTTTTTAAGATAACAAATAATGGAAATACCATACTTCGCAGAAAATTTGGGAAAGTTTCAATTCGCTAATTTAAGTAAAGAATAGTAAAGAAAGTAAAAACATGTTTGAATAACCATTATTATTAAATGTTTAAACAATTTACTTAATTTAAAAAGGTCCAGTTAATTACGAAGAAGAATAACAACAGGTTGAACAGTACCCTGTACCAAATATATCATTAGTGTGTTCAAACCAAGTAGCACGCATGACAAGAGATCATAAATTTACAGAAAACTGAGCAGGAAAATTTGAAAGGAACCTAATACACAAAACGATGACAATATTTAAAAACGTGTAAGGACGTAGATATGGCTCAAGGGGTTTAACAAAAAGTCAAACAACGCGTCATGTCGAAAACGACAGATCTGATGAAACTTCCAAACATGGTGGGGAATTCGTATGTACAATACACAGACGACTATTACCTTATGCTCAACGCAGCCAAATAACGAGTTACCACTGTAACACACACGCCTTTAGTCATGGAGATATGTCATATGGCAGTCAATCACAAAGGGAAAGCATATCTTTCCAAATGTTACTGGGCAGCAGAAGCACAATTAGATTGTCAGTCAACTGCACATGGCCAACGCTGATACACAACCACAGCACATTACTCATTATGGATATACTTCTCCATTAATAATATATTACTCTCCGATTCCATTCACTTCAAACTGTCTGTCACAACACAACACAGCACATAAAAGCAAAATTTCCAAAAATCACACAAACTATCCCGATGTGGCTTTCTGTAGCGACTGACCACCTCGATGCGTAATCCGTATGCACGCATCAAGACACTGTGTCACGCCGATAACTTATAACAATTTAAAATCTAAGCAAAACTTTCCCCTGAAACATGAACACTTAAGTAATCCGTACCAGCACTGCGACAGGTAAAAACCTGACTCGCCAGGGAAACTGAGGTTTCCTCTCTATCACGACATTCAAGCGACTGCTATGGGATTCAGCAGACTCCTCCCGAATGCATATTTGGGCCGAAGTGGCGAACTTAAGAAAGCGTGTAACTTTATCATCAGTGCCAGAATACTTCGTGCCGTGGGGCTCAGGCGCCAAGGATAACGCCACACAATTACGATTCTGACGTCTGGGCTTTGAACGGTACACAAGAAGCGTTCCTTTCTGGTTCATCGCAAACCGTGCATCGGCCATGTACCTTTCCAGTGTACTTATTCAGACAGTGATGCTTATTGTATTACTACTACCCAGTTACATTACTGTGCATTCTTAATAGTTCAATCCATAGAGGATTTTAAACCATTACAAATAAAGATGTCACATTTCAATAATAAAAATGAGTTGACCTGTTAAGAACAGTTGGAATTCGCAGTAATTGGTAAAGGCCTTTGTATAATTATTATTACGCGATTTCTCCCACGCGCGTTACATTCCCCGCCTACGTCTTCTTAATTTGACCACTCTTACAGAACTAATAATGGGTGAAGAGTATAAATTATGAGGTCTTCATTATCCAATTTCGATTAACTAACGTTTTTAATATCCATTTCGGCAACCGAATCTTGGGACAAACAACTGCAACACGGACGCATGTGGCGTCCACTAAACTGTGCTGTGTACTAGCCTCGTTAGGAGATGGCGCAGTTCGTTGAGGCACTGCGCTACAAGCCGGAAGATCGCGGGTTCGATTCCCGATGGTGTCATTGAAATTCTTCATTGACATAATCCTTCCGGCCGCACTATAGCCCTGGGGTTGACTCAGCCTCTAACAGAAATAAGTACCAGGAATATTTCCTAGGGGTAAAGGCGGCCGGTGCGTAGGGCTGCCTACCTTACCACCTTCATGTGCCGATTGTCTTGAAATCTGGGAGCCTCAAACTCCTGGAACCCTCAGAGCCTCTCCAGGCCTGTAATGGAATTGCTTTGGGGTGTAGTCAGCCTCCTGCTCTTGCCACTTATATACGCGGTGATGATTACTTGTAACTCTAATAAGACACGTAAATAAACACTTCAAGACTTGTGCGGTCTCAGAACTCCACTTTGTGCCATCATGAAAGAATAAGTAAATGACTAAATTCAAGGAGCCCGGTCAGTGCGGCGTACTTGTTCCCGGAAAAAGCAGTGAATTATTCGAAAACGACAAAAAGCATCTGATGTTAGGAAGATACGGTGACTGGATCTGAACTGGTAAAAAACCCAGACAGAGAGACACACACAGACACGGAACACACCAATCACAACATTTTCAGCGGTATCATTAATTTGCTGACTCAGTGGAAGGTTTAATTGCATGCTGCGCAGGCAGCTACAAAATGAGTCTAATCCATCCCACAGCACATTATCTGTTTCAATTACACCAATATCACTCCCGGGGTTTCTAATTTCGTTTACATTTTAGAACCCTTTGAATGTTACAAAATTAATTATTTAATTTCATCCTTTCAATAATACATGCAGCTCCCAAAAACGTAATAAAGCCAACAATCGAAGAGCCAAAAGAATGTCGCATTGTAACGAACAGCCAAGTTTCATCTGGTTTTTAGAGCCTAACAGATATGAACTAATGAAGTAATGTCAATGAGCAGGCGGGACATCTAATGGAATGGCCGTGAACAGCGTACCAAACTGACTAAAAGTGGGGTTAATCCTGTAGTTTGAATTATATAAATCGTATGGAAATCGCGTACAGACTAATGTCATCAATGGTAAATACTGATTGATTAACAATACACTCACGTACGTAACAGACAGACATTAAAATTCAGCAGCCTACTGAAACTTAAAATTTTAACGACATACCCTCTACTGACTTGCACACAAGGTACATTTCATTATCCATATCACCCAGAAGTTATAAACAGCCTAGGGAAAAAAGCCAAGCACTTGTTATTAAGACGAGTCAGACATCAATGCCACCGGCAGGATTCAAACGCGCAGTCCAAATAAACCAGCGGCCACAGACCCATGTCTTAGACCGCGCGGCCACCAGGATCGACACAACGAAAATATTACGAATGAAGAATTCGCCAGATTATGGAAGACGAATGCAGTAATCAAATTCGATGTATTATTTTAAAATCTGCTAAGTTAGGATTCCGACCGGGGACATCTAAATACGAAACGTAACGCTGGCCCCTACAGCGCGATACACGGTATTGTCCACTGCATCTGTTGCGATCAGAAGTTATCTGTTATTTGTTAAAGTACCGTATCCCTGTGCTTAACACGGCGCCACGAATAACTGCAGCAGAAGGATAAGGAAAGTTCCAATATATTAAGACGAATGACCGACCAACTGCACTCCCAGACAGCCGCTAATCTCGGTAATAGAGCGTTCAATACGAATCGCAGGGTACGGCGCTGGGTGGAGTCCGGATGCACAATAGCGTCGAAAGGTACGAAGTTTAGGAAATAATGATTGTTCTAGTAACTCATTTTAATATTCAAGTAGTATATTAAAGTGCTGTATAATTAATGACAACCCCAAGAAAGTTAAATCAGAGAAGCAGCGAACGTATTAATTATATTTTTATATTTTATATTCGTGGTTCCGTGCATCGTAATTTTAGGTTGAAGAAATCCAACGAGATGCAACAGTGTGCAGATATTTATTTACTGTTAAATTACTCTACATATTTCAGGCGTCCATCGCGCCCATCATCAGGAGTACATAAAAATGTAGTTGCAGCCTCTGGTACAGATCATACTATCTGGGGAGCAAGCTTCCTCAAACGTCCATATTTGGTCACGTTTGAGGAAGCTTACTTCCCAGACAGTATGACCTGTACCAGAGGCTACAACTACGGTTTTATGTACTCCTGATGATGGGCGCGATGGACGCCCGAAACATGTACAGTAATTTAGCAGTAAACAAATATCCGCAAACTGTCGCATTTCGTTGGATTTCTTCAACCTAGTACTAATTATTATTTTCAATATCCGGTGGTAAGTGTAAAAGTTCTGTTTGTGACAGTGGTACAAGACCAACAAGGGTGTTGAGCACTGTTTTAGTGGACACGACACATCGACATATGAACGTTCTATAACAGACGGCCAAACACATGATAAAAGGTAGTGCCATTCTACTTTGACTAGTAAATATTAGACATCGGTCCCTACACTACCCACTGGATAGTTGTCTAATTCTTAGGTTACATAATGCTGTTTCATCTGTCCAGATCACAGTCCTAATGTGTCGAATGGAACGGGAATATATCATGAACAGTAATTACGAAGAATATTAAAACTTTCGGTGTTACACTCGAAATATCTCCTTAAAAGCAAAGGTAAATAGCAGAAAGCCTTTATTTTCTATTTCGGAGAACCATGTCCCAACATCTGTGGCTCTTTGGTTATACAAATTAACGCTATGCTGGAAATACACGTAGGATATTCTTCAGAGTGTAATTCGGCCCAAGAATGGTCAAAGAATTCCGAACATGCCCTACTCCAAGTGCCACGACATTCACCGGAACAGACGGAGGACACCCAAAGCAATACTAATTCATGATTGACAGTGTTTAAACAGTAAGTCTACCTAAGTCTAGAACCTTACCATTACGCTAACCTGCCCGAATATGCCGGGCGATCCAAATCCCGCTAAGGTCTTGGGTGAACGATGTGTCTGTTGTATGTAGGGTCAGGCCTTATGGTTTTCCGATCCCCCAGCAGAGGAGGAACACCTGATGACTAAAAGAATTGTTTATTTGTGGATACAGTTCTACCGTACTTCAGTGCACTTTAAATGCAGTCTGACGAAACACCTGGCTCCAGTCGCATTTTGAATGATGCCTTCTAAATCAGTCTTTAGAATACATATAATTTTTGTACAGACTAACACAAACTTCATTATGTGAATACAGTTAAAAGATAATTAACCCTTATCCTGCTAATGTGGAGAATGGCAGATGGGATTTAACTCGGCGTTTAAAGGGTTAAACAATCATAAGAGCGACATGTTTCAGTTTTCTTTCATGAAGCCATCATCAGTCTGTGACCTAAAAAGGTTTTTAGTATACAATCAACAACGTCTCAGAAAATATGAAATCTCGTTTTTATGGTCACTACAATATATTAGAAAGTAAAACATAAAATGTGAATTCAATTATAAAATAATATAGGCAATAAAGATAAACAAATTATAGGTAATAAAATTTGAATTGTAGGGAGTATATAATAATCTTGTTGAAAACTGTACGTTGCGATATTAATGAAGATTTGCTTCACCCAGTTAATGGGAGGTTGTTTTATCGTGTAGTTTCTCCTCTTTGGTGTCTATGGGCACTTTCTTGTGAGGAGATGTAGTAATATTTCACTTAAGAGGTCGGTGGTTGAAACTACGTTTAATCTGCAACTATACAGAAAAATATTTCTCGTATGATGATAACAGGTTAAGTCGTTTATATGTTTGGTGTATAGTCGCATTACTTACATTTTTTAGCGTACGTGGTGAGTGCGTTTTTCGTGTCTTGTCTCGTGTTGTTCGTGTAAAATATATATGATTTTAGTCCCATGTAGATGTTATCCGCATAGACAGGAGCGCCACATGCACCAACGAGGAGAAACCACACGATAAAACAACCTCCAATAAATTGGGTGAAGTAGACATCCATTAATATCGCAACATACAGTTTTCAACAAGATTACTATATATATATATATATATATA
>Ga0131853_10022256_pt1 | contig 11474 bp, 10 predicted proteins | sample TergutLab28metaG_FD_92764 | JGI IMG/M metagenome (GOLD analysis project Ga0131853, IMG submission 92764) | Labiotermes labralis P1 segment gut microbial communities from Petit-Saut dam, French Guiana - Lab288 P1 (version 2) (version 2) | ecosystem: Host-associated > Arthropoda: Insects >...
AAAGTAAAAAGAAGCTAATAATCATACCACTTGTAATGATATTAATAGCTGTAGTAATATTCATATTGTGGCTTGCAAACATATCACGCCAAGAAGCCAAAAAACTAGTAATTACTCACGTTGGTGGCGAAATTTAAGTCAGAATGAGAACAGGTGAGGTTGTTAGGATGAAAATTGATAGGTTAGATTAAGGTATCTTGTGTAAAATAAAACCACCTTTTGGTGGTTTTATTTATTATGTTTCAATAGATATAATTTCTTTAAATTGCATTTGTCACTATTTCCACTGCTCGTATAAATAGATACTCGTAAAACATTTTCACAGTAACCATCAATTTACGATACTCTTGCTTTAAATTTGCGTATAGAAAAGTCATGATTTATCAGCACTTTCTATGCATTCAACACACAGTTTGTCGGCCACAGATAGACTATGGAGTTTATAGCTTTTAAAATTTCTTTAAAAAACAACCACTGCTTTTTTGTCGTACAGTAAAAATTCGGCCATAGCTCGGGTGAGAGTGATCGGTTTTTCATTTAGATTGTGTGGTAGAAATTTCGCTTGACAAAAGCAATAAAAGTAAAAATTTTAAATTGTGTTTTAATGAGCCTTAAACCTCAAACGCCCTTTATCCAAGCTATAAATCACATCTGCCTGTTTAGCAACATCAAGAGAATGTGTAACAATAACCACACATTTTTGATGCTCATAAGCACTCTTTTTTAGCAAGGTCACGATATTCATCGCTGTTTCCTCATCCAAGTTTCCTGTCGGTTCATCTGCAAGTAAAATCGTAGCATCTGAAGCAAGAGCACGAGCGATGGCAACGCGCTGTTGCTGTCCACCAGAAAGCTTTAGTACATTACGCCTTGCTTCTTCCTTTGTTAAACCTACACGCTCTAAAATTGACATAGCTTCAACCTTTGAAGTAAGATTAACATTCTCAATAGGTGTCATGTAGTCAATTAAATTGTAACTTTGAAAAATAAATGATACATGATGACGGCGATAATGCCCTAACCCTATCTCATTAGTATTTTTACCATTTAGCATGATTACACCGCTAGTTGGTACGTCTAAGCCGCCAATCAGTGACAACATGGTCGTCTTTCCACTACCAGAGGCCCCTACAATGGCATAGACATTCCCAACCTTAAATGCAACATTCACATCACTCAAGACGTTTTCACCCTTTTTATAGGCGTATTCAATGTTTTTCAATTCCAGTACTGACATAATAATCTATCCTTTCTTAGTTCATTTTTGATAAAATTTCTCTCGGTTTTAGCTTTATAACTGTGTAGCTAGCAAGCAATACAGAGCCGATAAGAACTGGTAAGCCGATTATATAGACCCATAATAAATCATGGACACGAACACTAACATCAACCATATCCAGTACGTTATCAATATTGGCTTCGGTCATAAAGCCAGTTTCTGGCCGAACCATAACAGCTCCGCCCCCCGATACATCAATAGCAGTTGAGCCTTCTAATTGTTCATTTCGTAATGCTTGTGCAGTGGAAAATTGAGAAATAATATAATCGCCTGCTCCTTGTGCACTTACTTGGGTAATCGGTAATGAAAAAGCAAAAGCAATAATTGCAATAAGAGTGGCTTCAAAGATAAATTGGGTAAGAATTTCCCGCTTATTTATCCCATTCGCTAAGTAAATGCCGATTTCTTTCACCCGCCCACGTATCCAGATGGTAAGAAGGATGGCAAGAACCGCCATGCTAACAATGACAATAATCACAAGTAAAGTTTGAACAAGTCCTTGCAATGAACCTAATGAGCCTAAAACCTCTTCAAAACCTTCTGAAGCCAATGTTATGGAGAAATTTTTTCCATATACCCCCTGAAGATTTACTATTTTGTCATACACCCTGTCAATATCATTTGGATTTTCAGTAAAAATGCTCAAGGGCCCAGGTAGGCTACCAACCGCTCCAGTGGCGAAAAAGTTAGAGCGTTCATATTCTTCTAGCAGAGTTGCCATATCAATGATGAGGGTGTCACTATCAAGAATACGTCTGTCAAGTACATGTCCAGGCATTTCTTCCAGTTCGGCCAAGCGAGTTCCTGCGAAAATACCAATAATCTCAAATTCAAGTGTTGTGCTTGAAACTCCCTCTCCCATTACAGTAGGTGCACCAGAAATCTTCATGGTGTCACCAACCTGCAAATTGTTATACTCCGCCAATTCATCTGAAATCATCACTTTTCGATGGTCATCCGCTGTAAGGTGCCGCCCAGATTCTAATCTGAGATTACCGTTAACAAAGCCAAGCATTAGCTCTGAATATGTAGATGATTGTATGGTAGCAATCGTAGTCGGTTCAGCAATTCCATGCACATTAACCAACCCTACTTCAATATGGTTCAGGAAGTTAAAATTTTCAGGCACTACATCTCTCATCTGAAATTCTGCCGTAATGTTGTAGCCGCTTACATCGGGAATAGCCATAATCGCTTCCAATGTATCAAATGTAACAAAGTCGCCACCAGTTAATTGTTCAATAAAAAGTCGATTTATTGCCTCAATTCCACCAGTTTCAAATGCTTCAAGGCGTGCCATATGATCAAGCTCTGGTAGGTTTCTTTCGATGCTAATTTTTCCAGCAATATTCCTGTGCATATTTGTAGATGTGTTATTTACCGCACTTCCAATGGCAATACCTGTTAAAACTAAAGTAGATACAATCATCAACACCAGAAATAGCAATATACTTTTTTGTTTTTGCCGAATAGTATATAATCCGGCTCTTTTTGCGAGATTCATATAAGTCCTCCTCTTAACTCATTTTTGATAAAATTTCTTTTGGTTTCAATCTGATAACTATTCTCGTTGTGCTATATGCTGTTGTTAAAATAACCACAAGAATCAACAAATAGACAAAAGAATACATCAACAAGGGCATAGGCTGAAATTGAAGCTGTGCTAAATCAGCTAAGGTCGGCAAATCGGCTAATAAGCCATGTTTTAGCGTCGGAGTTATTAGGCTTGATATTGCATAAGAGCCAGTAAAGGCAAACATGGCTATTATAGCAATCTCCAGTAAAAACCCGCCCAAAATTTGTTTTTTACTAATACCTACAGATAGCAATATCCCCACTTCATGGATGCGTCCACGCATTCTTAGGATTAATATCAATGCTAATATAATGGCACTTACAATGCCAATGGCCACTAACAACACCATGATAAGATTTTGTGTCGTTTGCAAATCACTTGATATTCTCATATAATCACCATCATCATGCTGCATAAAGAAATAATCCCAGTCCAAATATCCCATGTGCCATATTTCATTAACAATCCTAGGAAGTTCACTTGGGTCGTTCACATAAAATGTAACCGCCTCATATTCACCGAGATAAGCCAGCCCCAAGCTCGTCATGGTGCTATGGTCGGCAAACATCTGATTGGACACAATGCCTGCTGCTGGCCTAAAGGCGGTGCCTATCTGCACTTCTTCTTCTGCGTATATTCCAATGACTTTAGCTTCAATACTTGGAACACTTTCATCCAAAGTATTTTCAACCTTCCCTTCTTCATTTACACCAATTGCAGCAGGGTGTAGCTCTAATATATCTCCAATTGTCAAATTATTTTCCATGGCCAATGTTTCTGAAATCATTATCACGTTTTTATCTTCGGCGGCGATATGTCTGCCAGCTACTAGGGATAATCTATCGTCACGAAAATCTGCAAGCATTAAACTGTCACTGACTCCTCGGATGCTTCCCATATTATCTAATTCGCTCGAATTGATCCCTCTCCTAAAGATAAGACCATAGGCAGTTGCAATCCCTCGACTATATGCGTTGTGCCCATCTATCCCCGACATTGCTATGATTTGATTGATTATGGCCTCCGTTAGAGGGGGAAGCTCAAACACTTCTGTTGATTCTTCTCCATCCATAAAGCGTTGCCTAGGCAATTGTCTAATCTCAATTCGTGCACCTACAGACTCTCGCATAAATCTCGACACTTGATTAGTTGTATATATCAAGGCAAGACTTGTTGTGACAAAGATTGAAATGAGAAAAATCAGGATAAATAACGTGATACTTTTCCCTTTCTTTCGTGTTAAATACAGTATTGTTCTATTCATTATCGTTGTTTCTCCTTTATTTTGGTGAGTGCCCATCATCAATTAGTTATTACTACATTTAAAAATTGACAATGATTAATTCAGTTGCGACAAATTCATGGCCTTGCCAGTATCCAGTCACCATTACAATAGCTTGTAGAGTCAAGTCATCCAAGGTCCCGATTCTCGTTCCTGAAATTTGACCACCAGCAGTTGTTCTAACTTCGATGTCTGTTTGCTCTGTCAATCGAATGATTATATCTTGTGCGTCTTGTGGTTCGTTTTCAACAGAGTCTGGCGAAAAAAGATGCTCACCCGGTTCGTTAACAACCATAACTTGGAGCGTGTCAATAGTAATGTTCATCCCATCAATTGCTTGAATCGCACCAAAGAGCTGCTCTTGTTGCAAATCTTGCGTATCGGTATCTAAATTAGTATTGAGAGTAACGTTGTTTCCGAATGACCCCTCAACTTCTTGTTCAGCTTCGGCTGGTTGTGTTGTCAAATTTTGATTGTTTGCCAAACGGTCGCAAGCAACCAGACCTAAAGCCCCTAAAGCAATAATCGGTACCAATAAAATCCTTATCGTTTTCTTCATGTTCAACATCTCCTTTTTTAATGTAAAGTAAGTATAACTCATCAAGGTGGCAGTTGAATCACCATTTGGTCACAATTTTGTCACATCTTCACCTAACTAAAAACGAGATGGCTTTAAACACCATCTCGTCTAATTTCATTTGTTTTTTATTAAATTGGAAAGCTCATCGTGAATCTTATTCCACCCTCGCTATTTTCCAGTTTGTATGAAAAACGATGTAATTCTAAAATTGTCTTTACAATATATAGCCCCAATCCGCTACCACCAGTATCTCTATTTCGTGATTTATCCGCTCGATAAAACGGTTCCCATAGTTTAGCAATTTCATCATCTTCGATGTAAACGCCTATATTCTCAACTATTAGGTAACCAAATTTACTTTCTATGTTAAGATTGATTTTGACACTCTGCCCAAAAAAAGAATATTTGATTGCATTACTAATCACATTTGATACCACCGTTTCTAGCTGAGTTTTATCAGCCTGTAAAAAAACATCAGAATCGCTATTAAATTGAATATCTAGTTGCTTCTCCCCAGCGAGTGATTCATATCGTTTGACTACTTCACCAACAACAGAAGATAGATTAAATTGCTCTACATTAAGGTTAATTGTATCTAGCTTAGCCAATGTCATGATTTCACGAACCAACTTTTCGATAGATTCACTGGTTTTATACGCTTCTTGTAAATACTTATCTCGGTCTTTGAATTTTCCTATATTCAAAATCATCCCATCTAGTTCACCCTTTAAGATGGTAACAGGCGTTTTTAACTCGTGTGACACAGCAGAAAAGAAATCTCTCCTCCGCCTTTCATGTTCTCGCTCCTTTTTAATATCATCTTGCAATTTTATATTAGCTGATTGTAACTCATTTAACGTCGTGCTTAGCTGTTTAGCCATATGGTTTAAGTTATAAGCCAACATTCCAATTTCATCTATTCGATTGGTTTTGCATTGCCACGTCATATCTAAAGTAGCCATCTTTTTTGAAACGTGTGCTATTTCTATGATAGGCCTTCCTAAAAAGCGTGCATATAAAAATGCTATAATAACAGCAACAACAATAATAAAAATCAACACATACAAAAAAACTTGAATAAAGATTCCTTCTAATTCTAAAAGGGTATTTGTAATGGTGAGGCTGGCAACCTTAAGGGAGAAGTTTTGATTGTTACTCATAAAAATAATTGTTATTCCTGGATCAGCAACTTCATTAAGTATAGCACCAAATTCATCAATGATTACTGCCCCAAATATGGTTGTTCCATGGTTATCCGATATACTGACGTCTGCATTATTTTCAAGCCGAAATTCTGCTAACAACCTATACCATTGATTTTGTGGTTCGTTACTTAATTGCATAACTAACTGGTTTGCATTATTTAACAGCTCGGCATCAAATCTTCGCTCATAAATTTGTAACATCATAATCCTCACTAAACCAAAAATTATTAAACTAATGACCAACAAGATGGATAGTATGCTGGTAAATATTTTTATGCTTAAACTGCTTCTAATTTTCTTCACCAAGTTTATACCCCATTCCCCGCACTGTTGCTATAAAATTATCTCCTAGCTTTTTACGTATTCTCATAATGTGATTATTTACACTTCTATCATTTCCAAAAAAGTCATATCCCCATATTTGATTTAATATGTCGTCCCTAGTAAATACCTTATTTTTGTTTTCAAGAAAAAGCTTGATAATCTCATACTCCGTATATGTGAATGGTATTGTATCCCCAAACATTTTTACTTCGCATGATTCCTTATCAAATTTTACACTACCATAAGTTATAATCCCGTGCTCCTTCTCAGTCACCTCATTAGTTTGCGTACGACGCAACACAGCTTCTATTCTCCTTATGACTAGGTTCATAGAGAAGGGTTTGGTGATGTAGTCATCTGCTTTTAAGTCAAAACCTTTCATTTGATATTCTTCGGTTTCCATTGCTGTAATTAAAATAACTGGGATGTCGGATTTTTCACGAATCAATTCTAAAACCGCCAATCCATCAATTTTTGGCATCATAATATCAATCAGCACCAAGTCATATTGTTCTTTACTAAACTGTGCGATGCCTGCAACCCCGTCGCAAGCACTGTCTACTGAGTAACCATATTCTTGCAAAAATTCAGTCAATATTTCTTGAATCCTTATTTCATCTTCAATAATTAAAATACGTTTCACGCTTTCCTCCAAAAATCATATAATTACACTTTACCACAGCTTGGTCACAATTTGGTCACATTATTAATTTTTTTTAATAAAAATCAAATTTTTTAAAATTATATCATAGTCTAATTGATGGCTAAGATTAAATAGAAGAACGCCTGTACAGACGCTCTTCTATTTAATGTTTACTATTTTTAAGTTAATTATTTGTCATTCAGTTGGCTTTTTTATAGTAGCCCATCCAACCAACCATACCCATCGGGAAAAGCCACATCTATGGCATCCAAAAGCCACTTTCTACTTTCATTTGATAGCATTGGCATAATCGCCTTATAATCAGCCTCTGTTCTAGGCTTCGCGTATGCACTTTCCATTGAATATTTGCTAGACTTGTAACACAGTACAATTTCTGGGGCGAGATATGGTATACCATCACAACATAGAATTGCCTTATCCAGTGAACGTGCTATCCTTGGATTTTCCATCACCACATAGTCATTGCCTTCTTTTGTGTCAAACGCAAGTTCAATAAACTCTATGTCACCTTCTACTAACCATTTTCGGGATTTGTATGTGTATACCTCATGCTTACCACCGTGCAAACGGTCAATTCTTTCAAGCACATTAGGCAAACAACCCGGAGCTATTGCCCAAACATTTCCGCAAGCATCCCAAAAACTATCATTGATATCCTCTACTTTGTAAAACAAAAATTGCCACACCGAACCATTTTCCGCAAACCTGCCGAAAACATCCCAGCCCTTATCCAGCATAAACTGTACGGCACGGTGCTTATCTTCTTTATACACTAAAATGTCAAAGTCACCATGTTCTCTAATCTCTTTACCTGCGAACATATCAAGGGCAAAACCGCCGCATATCGCATAATCAAAGCCTGCTGTTTTGAATAAATCATGGGCTTGTAGTATTGCATTGTTCATACCATCATCCTTTCAATCTGTGATTTTGAGATTAAGTACACATCCCAAAAAAATTCTTTCTTACCGTTTTTTATGCGAATAACACTTTCATAACATGATATGCAAACATTTATTCAAATTCAACACCAGCTGGTTCTAGCCACTTGCTTAGGCATACCTTCACTATATACGCCCTAGAATAAGTTTACCTTTCCATTATTCATAAATTTCATCAATAACACATTCCAACAAAGTACAAAAAATTTCATAATGGTCAGAAATAACATCCTTGTTAGCAACAGTTAGCAAAAGTGTGTCGATTATCCCGTGTGCTCGTTTGTTACTTACTTTCAATTTGGCATTTGGTGCTAAAAGGCTGCTCTCAAGATTTTCTATGCTATTTGCATCGTGCTGTTTTTTCCATTCTTGTGGCAGTTTGTTTAACAAACTTTTATAGTCGGATGTATGCCTCTTTGTAATAATGTCATTTTCAGCATACTCTAGATACAGCTTTTTCAAAACTCGGCAAACTTCCTCTTTCTTTGGAGGTGAAGATAGTGTTTCATCATACATACGCCTTGTGTTTTTTTGGAAGTCATCCATAACGTCGCAAAACAAAGCTTCTTTAGAATCATAGAATCCATAAAATGATCCTGTGGATATGCCCACCTTGGCACAAAGTTCGCTTACACTGGTTTTCTTGTAACCGTGTGCTGACCAGCTTTTTTTGCACTCACCAATCAGCCTTTGGCGTATGCTTTCCTTTTCGAATTCGCTAAAACTTCGGGGCATTTAACTTCCTCCATTCGATTTGATGAATAGTTTCATAAATATATTCATAAATTCATTATAATCAATTCACTCTCACTTGTCAAGCACAAACGAAAATATTCTCAATTACATTTTAAATTGTTAAAGAAAGAAGATGAGCTTAAATTTAGTAAATTAAAAAACCAGTAAACATTCATGTATTTACTGGCTTTTTTTGTAAGCAATTAGACTCAGTTCTTTTGCTAAAACTTCTGTGCCATAAATCAATGTCTAATTAGCTAAAAGTAACAATTCTCTTAAAAGCTTGCAGGCAAGTGCAGTTGATGCCCCGCTTTGATCGTAGTTTGGAGCGAGCTCGTTAATATCAAACCCAACAATATTAAGTTTAAATACATCCATAGATGCTTGTAAAAGCTGTATAAAACTAACGCCTCCCGCCTCTGGTGTACCCGTTCCCATAAACTCTGATGGATCCAAAACATCTAAATCTATGGTAAAATAAACAGGATTATCGCCTATTTTTTCAACTGCTTCTTTAAGTCCGTTAAAATCAAACTTATTTGTAAAAATATGATTCTTGCCCCACTCAAATTCTTCTCTACATCCTGAACGTATACCAAACTGAAAAATTTTATTATCTCCAATAATATCCCATGAACGCCTTATTACACTTGCATGTGATAGTTTTTCGCCAAAATATTCGTCCCTTAAGTCTGCATGGGCATCAAAATGGATTATGTGGAGATTATCGTAATTATCTGCACAAGCCTTTATAGCACCAAGCGAAACAAGATGTTCGCCACCAATCATACAAGGCTTTTTTCCGTCTTGTAAAAGTTTTTTTGTAAAGTTTTCAATAATTTCGACAACACGTTTAGGATTTCCAAAAGGAAAATCTAAGTCGCCACAATCGAAAACATTAATGTCTTGTAAATCCTTATCTAAGTAGGGGCTATATGTTTCTATTCCAAAAGATTCTGCTCTCATTGCAGACGGTGCAAATCGGCTTCCAGGCCTATACGATGCTGTTCCATCAAATGGAGCCCCAAAAATAGCCACTTTTGCACTATTATAATCAGAGTCACAACCTATAAAGGTGTTTGTGCTTTTTTCCATAAAAGCTACCTCCTACTCATTTAACATATCAATTACATAATTAGGAAGTGCAAAACAACCTTTATGCAATTCGGTATTATAGTAGCGTGTTTTAAGACCCAATTTATTCCAAGCATCTGCATTTAAATCTTTTATTGGGTCAAACTTTTTACTCGCAAACCCAAAAAGCCAATGTCCTGACGGATATGTTGGAATATGTGCCTGATAAACCTTTGCAACTGGGAAAAACGTCTTAATTCTGTCATGTGCACGCTTCATTTGCTTTGCATAGGAATCGTAATAAGGGCTTTCATGCTGATTTACCAAAATTCCATCTTCTGTGAGTGCTTTAAAGCAATTTCCGTAAAACTCGTTTGTAAACAAGCCTTCGCCTGGGCCAAAAGGGTCTGTCGAGTCAACTATAATCAAATCGTATTCATTTTCTTTTGTTCTAACAAATTTTAGCCCATCTTCGTAAAAAATATTAACCCTAGAATCGTCAAGCTTTAGTGCCGTTTTAGGAAGATAATCTCTGCAAACATCAACAACAAGCTTATCTATCTCAACCATATCAATCTTTTCGATAGAATTATATCTCGTTAACTCTCTAATTGTTCCGCCATCTCCCGCCCCAATAACCAAAACTTTTTTAATATTAGGATTTGTTGCAAGTGCAACGTGGGTAATCATATCATGGTAAATAAACTCGTCTTTTTCTGTTACCATAATAAGCCCATCAAGCGTGAAAAATCTGCCAAATTCAACTGAATCAAAAACATCTATTCTTTGAAAATCAGATTGTCCGCTAAAAATTTGCTTATCTATTTTAATCGAAAATCTAGCATTTTCTGTATGTTGCTCTGTATACCATAATTCCATTTTTATATCACTACTTTCAAATATTCTATTTTCATATCTTCTGTACCAGTGAGGCTACAGCCTTTTTCTTTTGCATAAGCAATATACTCTACTATTTCTTTTGTAACCATCTCTCCAGGTGCTAAAATTGGTATGCCCGGTGGGTAACACATGACAAATTCGCCACATATAAGCCCAACACTATTCTCTATCAAAACCGCCTTCTTTTCACGATAAAACGCATCTTGCGGCGGCATTGCAACAATTGGATTTATATATTCATTATCAAGCATACCCGTTTTTTCTTTTTCATAAAGACGCTTAACTTCTGCTAGAGCCGAAATTAGGCGCTCTATAGCCTGCTCCCTATCACCTAGAGAAATTATAGCTAAAATATTGCCAATATCACCAAATTCTATTTGAATATCATAATTATCTCTTAAAATATCATAAACTTCTACGCCCGCTCGACCAATATCTCTAGTATGAATAGAAAGCTTTGTAATATCAAAATCAAACACAGCATCATTGTCAACAATCTCTTTTGAAAACGCATAGTATCCACCGATTTTATTTACTTCTTCTCTTCCGTATTCTGCAATCGAGCAAACATCTTTAAAAACCTCTTTGCCGTTTATTGCTAAATATCTTCTCGCAAGGTCTAAAGAAGATAGCAAAATATATGAAGCACTCGTTGTCTGAGTGAGATTTATAATTTGCCTCGTATACCCTTCAGAAATTCCCTTACCAATAAGCAAAAATGAACTTTGTGTTAAAGAGCCTCCCGTTTTGTGCATACTAACTGCTGAATAATCTGCACCTGCTTCCATCGCACTTATCGGCAAGTTTTTACCAAAATAATAGTGCGTTCCGTGTGCCTCATCAACCAAAACCTTCATACCTTTTGCGTGTGCTAATTTAACTATTTCTCTAAGGTTAGAGCAAATTCCGTAATA
>Ga0131853_10022257_pt1 | contig 11474 bp, 7 predicted proteins | sample TergutLab28metaG_FD_92764 | JGI IMG/M metagenome (GOLD analysis project Ga0131853, IMG submission 92764) | Labiotermes labralis P1 segment gut microbial communities from Petit-Saut dam, French Guiana - Lab288 P1 (version 2) (version 2) | ecosystem: Host-associated > Arthropoda: Insects >...
TATTGTTAGACCTTTCGTATGTATAAATTAAAACGGCTTCTAGAGAAACTGTTGGAAATGAGATTTTCAGAATCAGTTTTATATACTGGTGTATTTCTAGTGCAGATCTGCGAAAAGCTTCCTCAAGTCTGTTCAGTTGTTTTCCTCGCAGTCGTTGGAAATATGCTTATACTGGCTATGAATCTGTTTTTATACTACCTAAAATTTTTCCGTTTTTATGAAACAGCAGGCCGATCGCCGTTATGTTAAATGTGCCCCCCCACCCTATTCCAGCTGATTGCTCTGATAGTCTAGTCGAATGCTTTGGTGAGAGCTCTACTGTCACCAGTCATAGCAGGATCGAGGAAGCCCACAAGATATAAATCGATTAACAGTATTTCCTTAAACAGGTTACGACTTCCGGAGGTTCACGTCTACTGGAAGGTGATGCTGTGCCGTTGGGCGATTAATGACCGACGTTTCGAAACATCGTATTGCCATCACTTTCAGGAACAAGCAGTCTGAAGAGATTGCACGGGTGTCAGATCCTCAGATCTTGCATATATCTTATCCTTTCTGTCAAATACTTGAGCCTGCGACAGGTCGTAGGAGGAATTATAAATCGAGTCGTAATATAGGAGATAGCGTCCGTTAACGATCGTCAAGGAGCGGCGATTTTACTTTTAAGGAATTCGAAACTTTCTTCTGTGCATTCTTATTGCATGTCATCAAACACACTTTATCTTAGTCACTGGGTTCCTGGCATCGCTATTTGCACCTGCTTACATTATTGTGACGTGCTTGTGTTTTCTGGTGCAGGTACGAACGTAAACGAAACAAGCCAATATTACAGTTAGCGGTTTCCTGTACAACGTTTTGTGTTGACATTTACATACGCATGTATACAAATTACGTAAGAGTTCTGCACATGACAATCAAATGTAAAGTACACAACGTTACGTATTATTTCTAAGGAGATCATTGTAAACTCCAACAGTATTTATTCGCATCACCTGACATTTATAATCTTATCAAGTGTCTGCGTTTTAATATATATCATCTGAAAGTGTAAGAATAAAGAAAGCTGATAGAATGGGCAACTTATATGCGCTGGCAAATGGGTTACAAAAGCTAATTCTTTGGATGGCGTTCTAACATTGGAAATTTGACGCGTAAGGAAATAAGTGTCCGGTTGGTTGAGATAATATAAAAATGTTGCTCACTGCAAAGAATGTTTATTTTGAAAAATAAATGGCACAACTTAGATTTTCAGCGGAAAATGCGTTTTAAATATTTCTTTATATACGAAAGTCGCTTTAACAGAGCTAACTCACCTTTCGTATATCCAAATATTTTCATTCTAGACCTGATGTCAGTATTTAAACTTAAAACTTAAAAGTAAGGGTACTTGATATAGACCGTAACTAACGCCATGATTATTAAATAGGTTAAGCAATATCTGCGTAACTTAAAACTTCTGGCGTGTGTTATGTGTCCTGTCGCTAGATACATCTTCGTGATATAACAAAGAAAGCAATGATGACACCGAGTGTTTGAAATGTGCTCTTTTGCATTTTACTCAAACCACATTACAAGATTTCTGCTGATCTCAGTGGCAGATCTACAGTCTGTCAAAAATCGATATGTCAGTAAAAAGTAGCTTGTTTCTTATGTTTAGCTTTTCGACCTCAGCTGTCACAGCTTAGATAACATATTACAGCTCAATTATAAGACCTAACCAGTGAGATGTAAATGTACGCAAGTCGTCATGTGAAGTGTCTGTCAGGTTTTCGGATTTTAACCAAAATCGGAATAAAATGACAAATCATAGCAAAAATTCCTTAATTAAATTTTACAAAAATCCGTCCAGTGGACGTAGCACTCTTTCATTCGAACGGCCGGACGGACAGTCGGAGAGACACGTGGAGGATAGCTACCACTTTTCGCAGTTGTTGGCCAACATGCCTGATACGGGTCGCGGACGATTTTCTCCAAGACACATAAATTAATTTCGATCAAATACCTTACTCTGCAGGGACCACATTTCGCAGCATGCTACGTTTATTCGATTATTACTCTGAGCCCAATCTAAACTGTAGAACCACCAATTTTCAACTGTTTGCTACTCTGTATTAATTGTAGTCGCAGCTACGCATACGTCTGGAAGACGTCACCTCTCGTCGCAGCCTTAGCAAATCTTGCTAGAGGAAATAGGAAATGAGGGATTGATGTGTCTATTGCAGGATAGGGTCCAGCAACAGGATCTTCTGAAAATTATGAATAGCTCACAAGTGAATTTTGTGTTTATTGGACCGTGCATCATTGTGATAGTTGAAGAATAAAAGACCAACTTGATGTCACTTGCTATTTTATTTCACGTCTTGTGTGCTCAACATGTTTCGGAAATTAATATGTCCACCATCAGGAGCTTGGTACTATTCTGTCGAATCACCACATTGGCCGTATTGTTCTTGGTTCGATGTGTGTTGGAGATTCGGTGTGGTTGGGTTGGAGTGGTATCCGTGTTGCAGGCTGAAGCATAAGTGAGTTGTGCTTCAGCCTGCAACACGGATACCTCACAGAATCGATAAACACGAAAGAGAATTTTCTTCATTAAGTTTAAGCTTCTTTATCTTAATCTAATTCTTATGATTTTCTGTAATTTTGCAGCCAGAAAATGGTAAGAATGCCATGCTACTGACATTTTACATCTATGAGGGATCAGTCTTAGCATGGGAGACATCGAACAGCGGGCGTGCAGGTTTAAGAGCAGATGGTACATTGACGATGCAGTGTGAGGTAGGTCGGTAATATGTTACTTCCTATCAGACTTTACCCAGAAGGAACACTGGACGGTTGGTTTGCAAGAACTGGCCAGATGTAAAGGGACAGGAAGGAATGACTTCGATAACGTGTCGTTGTTTTAGTGATGAACGTGAAAATGTGGATTTTAGATGATCGGTCATAGCTGAAAAACACTTTTGTCGATTTTTGGTTCTAACTTTTCGAACTTTCGACTTTTGTTTAAAACTAGCCTTATTTTTACTGTGGTATCTGTTAGTGCCGTATGTCTTTTAGATTATGCGCCTCCTAATACTTTCTTCGAAAGTAAAATAGCAGGCATATTAAAGCTCCATAAATCTAAGGAAACAAAGCCATGTTCTATCTGAAGGTTCTTATAGTTATCCCGAGCCATTTTAGACAAATACTGGGGGTAGCATTTTGGAATAGGTTAAGGAAACTTGCTAAGTAAATCACGAAATATAGTTAAATGTCTGTCTTACAAGATTAACAACCTACACAGCACCACATCCTTGACGACCATGATATTCATATTCGCCGCTTTTTTTTTTGACGTGACTGTATACGATCGTGCAGTTCAAACACTGTCGTTAACATCAGTTGATTCAATTATATTTGTGTATGCGTGCTTCTATGTATGACCTTAATTTCTTCGGTCGGAAATAATATGGCGGACACCTGAGTTATTTTCCTTGCTATTGCAGGCCTTACTTTTACTGAAGCTGTGAGACATTTGTCTAGAAAGTAAACAAATAATCGGGAGTACGATCGATGAATTATTGTCGATCTTACTTTGAAAAACACAGGGATAGCGCATTCCTATTGGTAGTCTGTTTCTTTGGACATGTTCTTATACCTCCCCGAGCAGGAGCCTCCAACAGCTGTCTGCTCTGGGGTCACTACGTGAGGGGAATTGTAGTGACACGAACGTGGCTAGGACCCCAAAAGATCAACGTGTTGCGATAGTACGACCAGTCAGGCTGCGATGGTAATATTGTAAAGTCAGATTTCTTAAAGGAAGAATTAAATTTATTATTTCTTATTTATGACGGAGTGATCCAACAGTAGGCACGCGGGCAACACGAGGTTCGTTACTTTGCCAAATGTGAGCGTGTGGTCGTTTCATCACTGTGATTTCCCAGACTGAAACTAGCATGATTACCTTAGTGTGTAACATGTGTTAGAAGCGCTCACAATAGGCGACACATATTTGAGGGTTCAGAAGGATTGTGATTTTTATCTGGTCAGGTGCTTTTTGTTGGGTCGATAAAGTTATTCTTTTTTGGAAAACATATGTGCACCTTATAGAATGCTGTGTTAATTATATACAGGGTAGTAAAGAAATTATTCTAGAAGTAATTATATGTGAAATTATATATCTGGCAATATATACAATTCATTAATTACTTAAGCCTCTTAATTAAAAAATGCGAATATCAATGCAGTAATTGTACTCCAGATAGAGGCCAGGTGGTAATGCCTTACAAATTAATTATTCATTCGTTTTTTACGAATATATTATTGCTAAAATATCATACGCTTAGGAATTCGTGTGTATTTTTTTTCTGACGTTTAAGGAAACATATATTTATTGCAATATTCATAAATTAATTGTCTTATATTTTGGATTGTACATTTTATAAGGAAACTGTTAACTGATATAATGTGAAGTAAATGGAATGTAGTGAGTATGGAACTGTGTTGACCAGAGAAATTATGTCATATTTTACATTTACGTTTAGAGATTCTTCGCCATTGAATAAGAAGGCTATCTGAGATTATTTTCTCCACTACTAATAAAGTTGGCAAGTTAGTACTGAACTGAAAGTACAACGAAGGTAATCCTTCTTTATTCACCGTATACTATAAATATAATGAATATACAAATATAAAAAAATTAACTAGCGAAACTAAGCGTTCAGATAAACATAAGTATAATTAAATATAATTACATAAAAAGAAATGGGCGAGGCTGATATGGAAATGATTACATAAGTTAGTAAGGCCCCTGGCCCCTCTGAGCGGATCTAGAATATTCACCCTGACTTCCTGGGTAACCTTGAGCTTCCTCGTACCGGATCATTGGTTTAAAACCTTCCTCATCGGCTGCATATTCTACAATCTGTTTACGCCCGTCAGGAAGCAGGACGAAGTACGTCCCTTTGGCGTCCTCGTCTTGCCGGCTCTCTTCGTGACCAAAATCACTTCCAGAATCGGGGTCGTTAACCTCGTAAGAGAACTCATAATGAGCTGGTTCCTGCAACAGAACAGTACACCACAATGTACAATACGCATGACACAAGATACATTCAGTATGGTACAGTTTCCAGTAGGCATGACAGGAGAGACAGACAGTACATCATAAGTTACAATAAGCATAGCAGGAGAGACAGACGTTGCAACATAATTTACAGTAGGCGTGAAGGAAGGACAGACAATATATTTCGTTTCACGTAGACTGTATTTAATGACAGATCCATAACCTCTTCCAAAGCGAGTTTTCCAGAGAGTGCGATCTAGTATTTCGTCTTTCAGTTTACATTATTTTATCGTTTTCTTAAGGTTATCCAGTAGCTGCTTACGTCTTCTTTTTTCATCTTCCCGCCACTTATATCTTTCCACCTATCTTTCCTTCAATAACGTGTTTTAGAAGGCAGTTCCTAAGCGAGATGTGACCAGTCCACTTAGTCTTCCTTCATTTCATTTTATGTATGATGTTCAAAGAATATCCATACTTTAAAGCGGGCAAGCAGAAAGATAATATTCCTTAGGTTAAAATAAGATGCGGGGTAGGGACAGCCGGTTTGCCACAATCTGCAATAGATTTAACAGAAGAGACAGTATGCAGGTTACAACAGGTTAGAAAAAATAGGAAGTCTTTACACTGTCATTTACGACATTTTCATTCGAAGAGACAGCATATCATAAGAAAGAGTGGTTTCGATAGCACAAGCAGACTGATATAGTAGTTTTGCCGGTAAAACGCATCAGTAATACGACGAATTTAGTTGAAACTGCGCATAGCCTGTGTATTTTTTAAGTGTGTAATTTTCCGAGGCTTATAATCTGCTAGGATTACATAGCATCGGTGATAGATAAATGAGTGTGAAGCATTAGTGAAACGACACTGACAGTAAAAAACTGAAGTACTTGGAGATAAACATGTCCCTGTTCCACTTTGTCCACAACAAATCCCATATGATCTAACCTGCGATTGAACCGAAGTCCCTAACTAACTACCTAAATAATGGCATGGCACTCATACACGTTAAACTGATATAAGGAGCAGAACAATTGCGCAATGAAGGTTTTATTGACTGCAATACGCTAGTAGGTGAAAAACCGTTAGACTTACAGATAGGTCGTCATCCTGCTGTGCGTTGTGTCCTCGAGAGTAGTCGTATCCACCATTTGAAGCTTGTGGTCCAGATGCTCCATTAGCTCCTCCATATCTGCTGGAACTGGAAGGAGCGCTGTATCTGGAAGAGGGTATGCTGCCAAATCCACCGTTAGATGGTGTACCATATTGAGTAGAGGGAGCACGACCGAAGGATGAAGAAGCACTGTACTGAGTCGAAGGAGCCCCACCGAATCTATCTTTAGCGGGTGGCGCTCCATACTGGGAGGAAGGTGTACTACCGAATCCACCGTTCGTGGAAGGAACCCCGAATTGGGAGGAAGGAGAGCCACCATTACGACCAAATGCAGAAGTTCCATGTTGATTTGAAGGGGCGCCTCCAAATCGTCCCAAAGCAGAAGGGGTACCATACTGTGGTGATGGAGGACCACCATTGCGACCGAAAGTTGAAGGAGTGCCGTACTGATTCGAAGGTGCGCCGCCAAATCTCTGGGAACCTGAAGTGTCACCACTGCGATCGAAGGACGAGCCACCAAATCTGCTTGAAGGTGAGGGAACACCGTATTCTGAAGAAGGACCACTACCACCGAATCTGCCTGAGGCTGAAGGAGAACCAAATCTCGAAGATGGAGCAACATCACCAAATCTGCCTGATGATGAAGGGGCACCATATCTGGCGGAAGGTGCAGCGCTTCCGAATCGACTTGAGCCCGAAGGAGCACTGTACTGCGTAGGAGGACCACCAAATCCAGCAGAAGCTGATGGAGCTCCGTACTGAGTGGAAGGAGTACGACCAAATCCGTTGGATCCTGTTGAAGGTGCACCGTATTGACTTGCGGGATAGTTTCTACCGCCAAATCCATTGGAGGTGCCAGATGGTGGCCCATATTGGCTGGACGGGTGTGAATTTGCGAAAGCCACGCCAGTTTCTTGACCTGGTGGCAAGTATGATCGGTCCACTGGGGGCTCAGCAATCGCGTAAGCTACCAACGCCGAGGTGAAAATAAGAAAAACCTGTTATAAGGGAGAAGTAACAAATATTAGTCCAGCGGCCAGAGTAGTTGTAAAATAAACTAAAATTTGTAAATTTCAAAACGTTGGAGTGTTTGCTGAGAAACAAGAAATATCTCCACACACATAAATAGAATTGAATTTGAAATGTGCTAGGCTTGTAAGATGCGGTGATATGAATCACCCTATATGTTTATTGAGCATTATTTTAGGACTCTAATTACCTCACGAATTTAATTTAAACAAACTTTTTAGATTTGAAATCTCCGATTTTAAAATACAGAATACCTTTGGGGCATTTTTACTCTTTTCCAATTATGCGAGCAAGTTCTGTGATACATGAAAAATTAATCTGTTTACTTCTTCAATATAAGTACCATCTTTATTGAATAGTATGTCATTCTTAATAACTCGTTAACAAAAAGGTTTAAAGTTATAAGTTACCAATTACAAGTAAAATAATACGAGACAAAGGTCGATTTTTTATTCTCCTTTATTGACAACACTCCATGAAGACACAAGCGACAGTGAGGTGTAACTCCAACTTATCAAAGTAAATAAAAATAAAAATATCAAAATTATGTATATCGAATAGTTTTTGCTTGTTTCTTTCGTTCTGTACTTGATGAACTTCGAAAGGTCTGTGTAACTGTATTACAGTACTATAATTACGCCACGAACATTTGGACTCAGCTGAAAGGCGCTACGTATGTTATGCCACCAAAAATTATACTGCTCATTTGTGCATTCTTAAAATCCAAATATGCACAAAAGAGAGACGAATTTCCCGGAAATTTGACGCTACCTTTGCCATGCCTGCCCTGATTTCGTATGATCCTTCTGTGTTCTGATGGATGCTAGAAAACGAACTGTGGATGATGCTGAAGATGCTACCAGCATTTATATACGGAGGCACTTGCGGGGTTTATGTATATCCATTACATATGTTGCAGAACCTACAGAGAGTTTTATCCCCACTACCTCATATCTAAACTGCGTGTAACTAGTAGTGGACTGAATTAGAATGTAATGGCGGCTAGGTAAGGGGAGGGGGCACTCAGATACGCATTATTGTCTAGGATTCTCCTATTGAGATTGCTCAATATTACTGCGAAAAGAGTTGTTTAGGTTTTTCCTCACATCTTTCCCCTCTCCTTTTTCGTGTTGGCTTCGGGTTAAGTTAGCAAGACGCTGGCTGCACGATGCGTCACTGCCCTTGCTCTACAGCGCCTGGAGGTCCGGCTAACATGATTCGCGGGTTCTGTCTTTACGTTTCGCAATTCGTTGATACAGTTACAACTTGTTAGTGCATCTTTTGCTACAGGCAAGGCGCAATATGTATTGTGTTTCGATATAAAAATGTAATAGCCTGATTTTATATGCAAATTTTGCTGCTGACGGACACTTACTGGTTTAGCTATAGGCAGTACAGAACATGGGAGTTTCAGTTCAGAAACACACATATATCCCACTATTTGTTATTTGCAGATTGAAAATAAATTGTATATTGGTGTGTACTTCTTTTTGAAAATTGGACCTCTACTCGAAAAGGACATAAATTAAGGTTGTTTGACAACTGAGTGCTGTAGGGAATATTTGATCCTGAGAGAAAGGAATTGACGTCTCATAATGAGGGGCTTTACAGTCTGTACTCTTTATCTGTTATTATTATTATTATTATTTCAGAGAAATGAAGGAGACAAAACGATGGGTTGGACATACTCGTAGAGAGCGTGTAAAAGTAATAAGAACTGTTTTTTTTTGGAATGCGAAAATGCATTGCCGTCTTTAAATGAGCGTGTCTCTAAATTTTATTCTGAACCAGTTGTATGATTTTGAAAAAAATCATTCCCTGTTTCTTGTTAATCTTAGACTTCTAATCTTTGCCTTGCTCTCCAGTGCTATTTGCTTCAGATTTCCGAAAGAAATTCTGTGAGGACATGTATTTCCTATCGGCCTGTCATACCATCCATCTAGTTTTCCTTGCAATGGTAATTCAACTAATGTTTGGAGAACCGAGCAATTCACGAAGATCTACCTGTGGAATTCCTGGAATGCTATTATTGCTCCTTGTTTTTATTCTCAGTATTTTATTCTCCGACCACCTCAAACTCTATTTTCTTCTACATTTAAAGACAGAGTTTCACACCCATATATATTGTCGTGAAAAATTATAATACTCCTTGCAGTAAGTTTCTGAATTTAGTGTGGATATACCTACATAAACATAACTTACATATGTACAAATATCATAAATACACATTTCGTGGTAAGAAAGAATATCTGTAGCAGTCATCACGAATGTTGGATGAAATGTTTCATGTTTTTTCTATTGTCCACAGAAAGTATTGTGAACTGTTGGTGATGTGTGTATAAATTATATATCTCGTTTAATGCTAATGGTGATTAAAAATGATTCTGAAGGAAAGGAAGCGACTAATGCCGGAGAAATTTCCAGTAAACTGAATTAATCTGAACTTCTGTATTAATAGCAAGATGTTAAGTGCTGACCCATTAGCAGAGTCTTTTTGTATTATGTATCACACACGTGGGAGAACGCCATTATTGCTCTGACAGAAACATTTTAATAAATTTTTATCACTTCAATTTTAAATTTTAATTATTATTTCCCTAGTGATAACTATGGAAATAATAATTAAAATTTAGGATAGAATCAACTCACGTGAGAATTATCAGTAACGTAGTCAATGTTTACAGAGAGAATAACGTTAGAAGGATTGGAGGGCGTTTGTGGACCAAATGGAGGGTTACAGATTGCCAAAGAAAATGCTGGATTCTAGATCCGATCACTGTCGCCCGACTGGAAGACCTACGAAGAGAAGACAAGATTTTTACGGAGCATGGAACCGGACCGATAGGACCGTACCGTAGCAAGCGGGTGGAAGAAGAAGATGTTAATGTGTATTATCCCTGTTGTGTTAATACAGTAGTAACGAAGTGTGTGTGTGTGAATGGACTGTTTGTCTTATTTTTGAGAAGAAGATGATTTTAAGCTAATCTTCGTGAAATAATTGTTAATTAAGTTTTCTGTTACAATCTAAATAAATACATGAAATATTACTAGAAATAATGTAAAAGTGAAAGGTAAAAAGGTAAAATTCTTCCTAGAACAGGCCATGAAGGCCCGGACTGGGAGGAGAGGTATGGTTCTACTTGTTCTCTAAGCTGGGCGCTAAATGGAGGTGAGTGATCAAAGCCACGCACCGGCCGCTTAACCTCCGGGAAAGACACACTGTTCCCATTCCAGATGAGGATAGTTGGGCCCCACGACCTATCTGGATGGGTGCGAAAATTCTCGCCCCATCGGGATCCGATCCCCGGACCGTTCCGTTCTTAGCGATTCGCTACACCGACTGAGCTATTCTGGTCTATCGGAAAGGATGTAAGGCGTAAAGAATAACTTAAGAGAAAAACACAAGTTAAGCGTGTGGAATGTAATTTACGTAGTTACTCTTGATTACCTTCCCTTGTCAGCAAATATGAGTATGTAGTTCAGTACCTGCACTGCTGATTACTCTGTCAACAATGTTATGTTAGGTCTGTCTGTCTAGCTCGATAGAGACTAATCATTGACGCATAAATGCAAATAAACTACTTAGGAATTCAGTGTAGACGTGCTTATTTTTTGTACTCTTTTTTCGCTGCGTCTTGCCTCCTACAAAGTCAGATACTGACTGAATCCACGGACAAGACTTCTGTCTGCAGCTGAATCTCTCTGTGCAGTCTCGTTGGACCCAGGATTAATTACGACACAATTTGTGAAGAACCTTGAAACATCTTTACTTCTTATTGGACTAATATACTTTTGGAAAGTAACATAATTAAGATTATGGTACACTGAAAGGATTTTAATTTCCTATATAAACTATTCCAAGCCACCTTGAATGTAAATTACCGGTTACACACTTCGTGATTGCAGGGTATGGGTTGATGTAATCCATCAGAAGTCGTGAAGACGCACAAAAAGTTGCTACTAAATTCCACGGTATCATCTGCTATTTGTATCATACATGATATGACAGCGGAAATTTAGTCTTGGCGTACTGTGAAATTAAGTGATTGGTGTGCTGTACCTGGTCTTCATTTCTATGTCCGTCCATTTCTTTATCAAGCTAGATTTGTTTTTGAGGCTTTTTCGCTTTTCTCCTTAGCCATCGATCACAGTACAACGTCTTCTTTGGACCATGAAAATATCCTGGACGAAATTATAATATGAATAATAATTTATAATTTTCATTTAACTATCTTACTTGTTCACTGACTTATGGTTACTAAATGAAGAAGAAGAAGAAGAAGAAGAAGA
>Ga0131853_10022262_pt1 | contig 11473 bp, 6 predicted proteins | sample TergutLab28metaG_FD_92764 | JGI IMG/M metagenome (GOLD analysis project Ga0131853, IMG submission 92764) | Labiotermes labralis P1 segment gut microbial communities from Petit-Saut dam, French Guiana - Lab288 P1 (version 2) (version 2) | ecosystem: Host-associated > Arthropoda: Insects >...
TCAGCTCCCCTGAAACTTCGCACATCCAGTACACTAGATTGCCACCTCCTATCTATCAATACGTGGCCAATCTGGTTGTGAGTCTTACCATCAGGGGAGGTCCAGGTGTATTTATGAATGTTCTGGTGAGGGAACATTGTGCTCTTAACAACCAGATTTTTCGATGTGGTGAAGTTTACTATTCTAACCTCATCATTACTATCCTGATGGAGACTCTCCTGTCCAATTATTGGCTTGAAAATAACCCCTCTACCTACTTTTGCATTAAAATCTAGTAAAATTTTCATACGATATTTTGGGAAGTGTTCGAACACCTCCTCTAATTCCTCATAAAAACTCTTTCAACTCCTCACTTTTTTCCTCACTAGGTGCATGCACATTTACAACAATGATATGAAGCCAGCGACCTCTCAGCACTATATACGACAGCCTATCGCTAACAAACTCTATTCACCTCACTGCTGATACTAATCTATGGTGCACAAAAAAACCTGTTCCCAGTTGATGATTTTCATTTCCTTTCCTGTAAAAAAAATTATAATCCCCTGCCCTTACTGTGCCCTCTTTGTCTCACCTGACCTCCTGCACCCCCACTACATCTATTTTATATCTCGCTAATTCCCTCACTGCTGCCTTAAGGGAACCTGCCCTATAAAGACTCCTAATGTTCCACATGCCTAATTTCATTCCCCTGTGTATTTTGCGCGATGCTTCCCCTAGAAACACTCCCCCCCAGAGATCCGAGTGGGGGAGTAGTTTACCTCCAGATTGTTTTGTCTCCAGAGGAAGCATCATGCCTGCAAGTATTTCTTAACATGAATGTTTTTCTTGACCTTATGTATTGGCCTACTCCCGCATAATTATGTGAATAAGGTGAGTTAATCAGACAACACTGGTTGGCAAAAAAAAATGTTGCTTTTCACTCCCAGTTAAAATTCAGGGTGATTCTTATCATTTTGACATTGCTGAATCCAAATATATTGACAAGATTGCCTTTTCACCCACCAGTGTTAAAGGAAGGGATTCAATTCAAATCCCACTTTTGTAACAAAAAAAAAGTAATGTTTTGGTTTTTAATTACAACAAATACTGTCAAATAATGAGCAGTGTCTCTATATATGATATCCGAACTAGAAAAAAAATTTGTTAAACACAGATTATGTCTTCTTGTGCCTCTTATTTTCACCAGTTTGTGTCTCCCTTATAAGACTGCAGCAGTAGTCAGCCAACTTATTTGGACTCCATTTTCCACTGTGCCTCTTTTCATTTAGGGAAATATCTTGATGGAACCTTTCATCATGTTCATCAGAGTTGGATCCCATGTTTTGGGGAAAAAAAATTCTGAATGGGAATGCAAACAATGGAGTTTTGATGACATGTTACACCCCATACTGCTGTGTGATGAAATTGGCTCCTGCACACTTGCACTGTAATTTTCCTCTTTTTCTTTGCCTAGAAAGTTTCTGCAGGCATTTTCAGATGACTTCCAGGCTCTTCTTTGTGTAGAATTTAATTTTGTACTAAAGTCTTGATCTTCAAATAGTTGTTTCATTTGTGGGTGAATGAAAATGCATTTTTTCAGCTTGGCGTCACATACGTTGGGAAATTTTTGCCTTAAATAACCAAACCCTTGGCCTACTTTATCCACTGCTTTCACAGATATTTTTATCAAACCAAGCTTGATATGCATTGGAGGTAAATAGATTTTTGACTTATCCATTAAAGCAGGATATGCCACATTCTTCTGACCTGGTGTTGTTCCCGAATACAGTGGCCATTATTTTGGTTCTGTAGTGATAGTCCTTCACTCAGCTGTCCCATTTCTGTTATAAGCAGCAGAATTTGGTGTATCTACCTTGCAGTTCAGTCAGTGTTGCTGTAACTTTTAGGTCAGCATGTATATTCCAACAGTGTTCTTCATAGCCTTCCCCCCTCCAGCAAAACCTGAAGGTTCTCATACGTTTCTTTCATGTGAATTGCTTGAGCCAGTTACATAGAGGGAACTTATTTCCATTGTGGAGTAATGCTACCTTCAAACTAACTTTAGATGAATTAATGAAAAGCCTCCACTGCTTAGAATGTGTGTTCAAGTTGCAATACCTCCATTAATTCTCAGATGTTATTGCGGTATGTGATCACCATCCTTGAGTAATACGTTGCTATGTCTGACTGCCTCTTCCTGCAAAATGATAATATTACACCTTTCTCAAAAGAGTTCACTGCTTGTACTGTGATCCAAGTAGCTGAGCCTTTGTTTTGTCACTGTAAAAAAAATTGAGTGTATTAAGCATCCCTTGAGTTTGCAGCGCATTAATTATCACAGTTATCACACTGCAAGTTAAAGGGATGCTAAACACCTGGAAGAAAGGTTGTCAGTTTGAGATATGGCTTGAGACAGTATTATTCTAGGGATTAACTGGCTTAAGTAAATAAAAATACATGAACAATATTACAAAACTTTGGCAAATCCCCAAATTTCAGTTTTTGGCCATTCAACTGAGGTATCAATTGGTATCATCTAAATGGAGGGTGAAATAAACATTGTATTCACACTTTCAACTTTGTAAATGTATTCCCAATGAAATTCTATCAAAATTATGTCAGGGAGGAAATTAATGCTGACCAGTGTAATTAGTCATGGTTACTGCATGTGATGGTTGTTTAAAATGGTAGTGTATTAATGTATTTATAAACTCATTTTAATTGCTTCCTAGTGTGTCAGTAGGAGGTGCTAATGTTATGTTATTTTTATACAGTGCTGTGAACTGTGGTTCTTGCCAGTATCAAGATGGTACGGCAAAGGACAATGAGGTGGGCAGTGCACTTTGAAGACCTAGGCATTAGATAGGAGTATGGTAGTAAAATTTGTCTTGAAATGCTAGATTGTTATAGTGTGACTATGGTTATCTGGCCCAGGATGGGACCAGTTATGCACTAACTCCATAAAGTGCAGGTACTATATTTACTGAGTGAGCAACACTTAGCATCTAAAAGGAAACTCTTCTCTGTGGACAGTGTATATGAGTTACAAATATCCTGCTTATAACTTATTATTTGTAAGTAGAGGAACAAGCGTACACATCCTTGCATTTTGTTTGATTTTTGGTACTGCTTTATCTGTTTCCACATGTAAAAGCAAGTATTGAATTCTGGGAATTTATGTATGTTGGCAACTGTGGTTAAATTTCATAGTAACAGTTTTGTCAGGGATTTTAAACATCCAGACAGCCATATTTTGACTTGAGGAGAGGTGTATGAAGTTTGGTATTGGCAAAATGCAACTTTTAGCAATGATGTACGTGTGTGCTGATGTACTAATGACTTGAATGGCAGATAAGAATTAATAAATAGCTGTGATTTTATGCCGATAACAACTTGTTGCCCCTACAGAAATGTCAGCATGTCTTAGCAGTTTGGTCTAAGTTTGCTGTATGTGCTGTAAACTCATGTTATATGTAGCAAGTTTATGGTAGCTGTGTTACTGTTTTTTTTTTGTTTGTAAATGGCGGTACACTAAATGAAAATTCGTAACGTATTTCATACCCACATAAAATATTACACCAAAATTTTCCAGCTTTTCACCTGCATGTAACAGCAGTATTAGTGGGTCATCTCGATTGTCATATGGTTCTCCGAAACAACGCAGCATAAATAACAACGAATGTCAGGTTGGATTACAAACAAGCCAAAGTAACAACCTTAATCGATTATCATGGCCACAATTCCACAACGTCAGTACATCGAGCCTTCAACAACGAAATGAGAGAGAGTTCTGCATTATCAGAGAAGCACCCACGACACCATTGTGTGATAATGTAGCTCCAGTGATTAGTTTCGTATCCAGTAGTCAGGAATCTGCACGAGCCAGAAGAGACTCTCTGAATCGACAGCAAGGGGCCCTGGGGAGGGTACTCTGTCCAGATGAAGCCAAAGTTCTGGAACGAGCAAATCAGATTGTCATGTATGTAACATTTCTCAGTAGAGTGCGGTGGTGGAAGAAGTGGTGCATCTTGTAGCATGCATTGGTGGAAGCACTGGGTAAAGCTAAATAACTAAAATGGCAGTGCAGCTTTTTTTTACTTGTGACAAGGCGGAATAATGCACTTGCAAATTGGACAGTTACAATATTACACATTTTGGCCATATGAATTTCCTGTTTCATGCTAGTAATTTATGAACCATTATACATCAAAGTTGGTGTAGGAGAATTGAATGTGAATGGGATTTTCTTTTCCCCATTAAGTTCTGAGTTTCATTCACTGTTCTAATAAGGTTTAATCTTGTGCAAGCTTTCAGTTATGGCTTATTAATTGTATGTATTCATTTGGTGTAGGACTTCAAACTTCTCTGTTAGCTTTTGGGAATAAGTTATGAATTATCAATTACATTTTTTTTTGTCATTTTGGTAGTGGTTATTGTTACTGATGCATTGTCATACTGTGATGAAAGATACAGGAAATATTTTGTTTTTACTGGGGGCTATGCTTTTCTGCCAGTTTGTTGCTTGAGGGGTAATATGATTTGATGATTGTTTCCATTTGGCTTTATTATTTATTCTCTCTCACGTTTCATTTACATATTTCAGTATATAAACTTTAATCTGGATTGTTTATGTAGGCATCTGTCAGTGCTGTACATAACTCAAGACCACCAGAAAGAATGTAGGTGCACTTTGGACTTTGACACACTTCAGTTTCTTTTTAATTGGGTATTTATTATATGCACAAGAAACATGCGTATATGTTCCGTGATGAAATTGAAATTACTGCCTCATAAGTTTCTGGTTTAAGTTCCTGGAGACTGATTTTTCTGTGTGCACTCCAGTTTGACTTAATGGAAATTGGGAAATTGAGTTTTCATGCATTTTAGGCTTTGTTAATTGTTCATTTAAATGCATCTTTCATTAACATTCTCAGCAGTGACCACCCATCTCAGTCTGTAACTTCCCAGTCTCCTACCTTCTGATTGCTTTCAAAGGTTTTCTTAGTCATCCTTTTGTTTGACCCATTTGGACTACATTTCCCTTCCAACCTTTGCTTGTGTATGTTTACAACCAGCACTTCAGTTGATGCTGATTCTCCAAATTCTTTGTTCATTTACTGCTCCATACAACTTCCTCAAAAATGTCCTGTCCCGTGCATTCCAGTTTTTCCTTTTCTAGTCTTGGATGACCATGTTTCACATCCACACATCACAGCTAATTGTTTTTCTTTTACCTACTTAAGTTGCTGTGGAATTTTTACATTAATTTCAGATGATATTAAAACCTAATTTAATTTTGTTATAAGTTATGTTAATACTTCCCATCCATGAATTTAACCATCATACCATGTACATCAAAATTTCATTTCAGAATTTCTTTGGCTTTGGTTTCTAAATGACTGACATGAGCAAACTTCTTGCTTACAGTATGTCATGGAAGTGATGTGTCGTACTTCAGTAAACTGAAGGGATGTCCACTGCAGTCACAGTTTTTTGTGTGCCTTTACGTGTCTGCAAACACACAACCATAATAGAATCCCTTAACAGGAAAAAAATCTTGTGGGTTGTGACACTGTCATTGTGTTACTGTATCTCAGTGTTCAGAAAGATCTTGTTGCCTTCATTTTTAATCAGTCCAAGAAGAAGAGTTTTTCTTGGACTGCTTGACTCCAAGCATTTAGGCGCAATGATCCTTTGAAGCATCAGGAACCACTCATGCAACTACACATTGTCACATCCCAGAAGACTTGAATCCACAACAAAGTCACCGTAAGAACTTCAAATCTTGCTGGCCATAACAGCTTGTCAGACATATGGCATGTAATCTGCAGGTTCAGATAGGGTGTTATAGCCTAAAACACTCATACTTTTTATGAAATACTGAGCAGATTGTCTCAAGCAGTGGTATTTCTAACTTTTATGAAGGAGGTATCTTGTTTATGTCTTGGCCTGGACACTGGCTACTCTGACCAAGGTTTTGTGTGTCTTCCACAGTCCCTGCAGATGGATGACATGACAGTAACTCAGATTAGAATAGAACCACAACCACAGCCTTCCACATTCCCATTTCATTAGTGATTGACTACATGCAGTGCTGTATGGTTTGTCTTGCTGACAGCATCATTAAGTGAACATTGTACGTACCATGTACACACCTGCGCTGACACACACACACACACAGAGCATAATGAAATGCCAATACCTTATCCTTCACATTTCTGCTTCTTGAAATAAAAATGAAAAATAAAATTTCTTTATGCAGTACTTATGCAACCATTGCACTGCTTTGTTTGATTTGATAGTAAAGTCTACATTTTTCATTTTTTATAACCATTTAAATGTTAGGCACATTCAAATAAATTTAGAACACCCACAATTTACAAATAAATTAGCTGATTTTGTAATTTATACGGGGGGATTGAATTGCGTGTGTTTTGCTTTAGTGAAGTAAGTAAAACTTTGATTTCTGTGAATCTTATATTATGTTGAGCATTAAATAATGAAATAAGAAAGCAAGTGACATTAAGTTTGTCTCTCTTTATTCAAATATTTGATTTCTGTCTTTACCAACAATTGATTTGTCTCAGCATATAATGTGCTGACCTTTTGAACATTTTTTTGCTTGAAACAAATAGAGGTTTTGTACTTCATGCTGTAATTGTTTATTGTTATTAAAATGATAACTTGAATGTTAAGTTGTCTGGTAAGCTGTTTTTATGTAACAAATGTGTCAGATGTGTAAGGTAGTACATACTTGGAATGCTTTGTAAGGTACTATTTGCATGACCCAAAGTGTAGGTATTTACAGTTGCATTAAGTGGGTGTGTTGTTATAATTTGTATGTTTTTATGGTGTGGTTACTGTACTTGTTTTGCATTTCTTATCACATTTTTGAATTATCGACTGACTGTTGCATGTTTGTAGAACTCACAGCATCTGTATTCTCTCGCTTTTGCAAATGTTTGTTGTACAAGAATTGCTTCCCCCCTTCCTTACTAGTGGATTTAGTCATGGTTTGAATAAATTATTTTATAGTTTATAGTAATAATTATATGTGATTTGTTATACTGTCACATTTTTTTACATTCTGGATAATTTGAGATTGATCACTATGCAATATGTAGTTGTCATTCTTATCAGATAATATTGTCAGTGTCAGTTGTCTGAGAAGATGCATTGTGACTGATCATAAATTCATCAGATTTGAGTTTGTCTTTTGTAACTTGAATTTGAAGAAACCTGTCAAAAGAATGAGCTGTGTCAGGATCATGAAGAAAGTTATAAAATTTAAATGCAGACAATAATGTACATGTGGAACTTGAAAGTGGTTAGAAAAATTCAGAATGAAAATTGAACTTCTCACAGCAGTGACAATGAATTGCTGTTTCTTGAGGTGTGATGTCCTGTAGTGAGGTCACATGTGCTGTGTTTAACAGGGTGTGGTGGAAGCGATAAGTCGTCTGAAATGTCATTACATTTCTACAAGACTACTTAGCATCATATCCCAGAGAACTGCCCTGTTCTGATAAAAATTTGGTTTTATATTGAGTTACCTGTAACAGGCTAACTGGATGGGTCAAGGCAGACGTTAAAATGCGTCTGCATCATTTTGGTAGTAGAAGCTCAAAAGATGCCTCACGTTTCTCTCATTCATTAGTAGTTTTATTAAATATTTTACTTAGAAGAGTGATGAGATTGTTGTGATTAATAATTTTACTGTCTAATGTGATGTCATATATAATAACACCAAGAATTAGGAAGAAAAATGAACATCGCTAGAGTCCAGCTGGTCATTATGGCATTGCATTGCTGAGAGAATATTCAGGGAATTGTCGGAGTGGGATGCATAAACTGTAACCCATAAATTCCATGTTGCCCATGATACTTTGACCAGAAAGTGGAAGAACTGTAAATTAATGGAAAACTTGTAAAACATTTGAGATTTCAGGTTGCTACAGTGGACATTGTGAAGAAGTATTATGTAGTGCAACATTTAATGGCTGAATATTCATGATTTTTTCTGAATGTTTATGTAAAATGTATAATTTTAGTTTTGTTTGAGCCTAATTTGGGCAAACTCTTAAGTAATTAACCTGACCATCTTTGAAGAAATCTTTAATACTTGAAAACAGTGAATTTGGGTGTATATGTTTGAAAAATGTATAGTTTTACCTTCATCTACACCCTATTTAAATTATCCATTAGTTGTCTCAGTGGAGGGACACAGGGTGTTATAAGCAGATTAGATTTGGGGGCATATATGTAATTTAAAACTGGTGTGAAAACAGGCAGCATAGAAAATCCAAATGGTTGTTTAAATTGATTTGTAGCTTACTGTGTTTCTGTAGTAGTAGATGTATGTATAATGTGGACAGAAATATTAATTGTATTGTAACTTATTTACATCAGAGTATTTAAAGCCAGTTTAATATTGAATTTTATGTACAGAATATTGAGTTCACAGTGTTGCAGTATTTATATACTGTCTGTGATTTGCATGTAGTGTTCCATGTATTGTGATGTAATGTTCTGTTAAAAACCAGTTTTCATTTATTTATACAGGAAAAACAAATCCTTTAGACCAAGAGAGCGAGGGAAGAAGGGTTTGAAGAATTTGCAAAGTGTGAAGACATTGGCCGGACGAACCCAAATTTACAGTTGCAGCAGTCAGCAACTTGGGAAGGCGAGGAAGCAGCCTCTCACTGTCTCAGCCCAGTTCCAGCAGTCATTGCATAGCCTCATGGATACACTTAACCAGGCCAATCCATTCTTCATACGCTGCATAAAGAGTAACAGCCATAAGGTAAGCAGCAGCATTTTGAATGCATCTCAGCGGCCATCTGTTTGTTTGTGGTTTGTTTAGTGCACTTCTGAGAACTCTGTGAGAACTCAGACTGCATGACTTTATCATATGTTTCTATCACATACAGCCATTATCTGGTGCTTACTCACTCACTTTTTATTTCTTGCATCCAGCTTCAGCAGGAAACAGCAGTTTACAGACATTATCATTAATGCAAATAATAATAATTATTTTTACAAAGGAATGCATTGTAGTGAACTGGAGCACTTTTTAATCCCACGTTGTTGCATTGTTGTCTTTCATACCTTTTTGTGTTGGGGTTAGAGATGAGTTTGAGACACTTCTTGGTTGTGTCGTTGTACAATTTTTCTGTGAAAATGTATTTTGGGCACTGTGGTGGTCTTGGTTTTTTATGCCTGGCATAAATTGGTGGTATGGTTATATGGATTTGCTGTTTGAATGATTTTACTTACTTTGATGTACTGAAGGTATACGGGGTGACACAAAAGTTTTTGTCACTAGAGGTAACCTGTATTCTTGTCTACAGTGAAGAGCTTTTTTTAGGGGGGGGGGGGTGGTTGTGGTGCGTGTGCAGTGTTGCATTCTTCTGGCTTTACTTTACAATGATGTATTTTGGAGCACCTTTGTACTTTTTTGTTCCATCTTCTTTTGCATTGATCAGATGTTTAAAAGTCTTAATAAGACCAACAAATGCACTTGAGTATATGAATGTAAGTTTATTATATAGTGGCCACTAACATGTTTTGACCATGCATATGTATAATTTTGGTTAAATTTTGTTAAATTTAACCACAGTTACGTGATTTTATAGCTGTGGATTTATTCTGACACATTATAATTGGAATTGTATTCTTGTTCTCACCCCCCCTGTAAATGACCACATGAATGGCCAAAATATGTTGGTTGTTACTATGTAATGTAAATTTTCATTCATAAACCCAAGTGCATTTGTTGGTCTTTTAAAAATTTTATGCAGCTAATTGCTTTGTTGTGTGTTTACTGTGTGGGTGTGTGCGTTTTGTATGATTTATGTCTTGTCGAGTGAGTTTGTCTGTTGGAGGATTTGTGTTTCTGACCATATAATTTCGGGTGTTTAGTCATATGTGACTTGGAAAGTCTTTGGAAGGAGTGAGGAAAAGTATGATAGGCCTCACGATAGCCTGTCCTAGCCTAGATTCAAACTGGGCACCTTCCAAATACAAGTAGGTAGCATTTATGCTTAGTCAGCTTTCTTGATATAGCTATCTGGAAACATTAATTGTGACTTGCCAGAGTTCATATGTTTTCTTGCAAATACATCTCCTGAATCTCTTCGGTATCCCTAATATTGTGCAACAATAGTCACAATTTTTTAAACCAAAACCATCTAGAAGTATTGGTTTGTAATAAACAGACACTTTAAAGCCTGCTGATAAAATACTATTTCTTGGCTAGCAAATTCATGGTGATATTTTAAGTTTCTTGAAAGCGGGAACAAAGTCATTATTTTAGTGTTGTAAATTATTTCTCTGTACCTCTGTATTTAATTGTCACTCAGAATTTCTAGGAAACTTTTCTTGTTCCCGTAGATAACTGAGGGAAATATATCCAATTCTAATTGGCATTTCATCTAGTAGGAAAGCTTTATTCAAGGGGGTGCATTTGAGTTTATATAAGGCCTATAAATATGTGTAAAACGTTTTTTCTCAAGTTTGTAATCCAGTGGCCAGGGATGATACTGTTGACAGAAGTTGGTATACTGCAGTGATCAACAGAGAGCTTGTTTTAAAAATTTGGCCACACCTTTAACCCTTCAGCGTGGAGTGACGAGCACTGCTCGTCATGGTGCACGCTCTCACTCATTCGTCTATATCTCGACAACATACGGAGCAAATGTAACCGGGCTGTTTTGTGCTTGTTTGTGAAGGAGCTGGCTCTCTTATCGTGTGGGAGACAGTTGCTAGAAATTATTTCTTCATTTTTTTTCTCTGCTCTCGAATTTTGGGTTTTCTCTTTGCAGTCATGGTGTGCCGAACACTGCATGTCATGGTGCACGCTCTCACTCATTCGTCTATATCTCGACAACATAGGTAGCAAATGTAATCGGGCTGCTTCGTGCTTGTTCGTGAAGGAGCTGGCTCTCTTATGGTGTGGGATACAGTGACTAGAAATTATTTCTTGATTTTTTTCTCCTCTCTCGAAATTCGAGTTTTCTTTTTGCAGTCCCTAATTTCACAGATGGTTTTGTGTGTCCCTCTAACAGTGAAATGAAACAGGAAACGAATGTTATTGCTATCGTCACGTACGTGAACTATGTAGCTTTGAAATGGTGTATGACATTACCCTCATATATCAATAGACTGTTTGTTCCTTAACCGCTGTTTTTGGGTCTGGATTTCGATTGAAGCTGCAGTCTGTTGCAATGATGGCGTCAAGTAGGAAGTGTTTGTTGGAGGATGAGATTGAACATAGTTTGCTAGGGGAATTTACAGCTTCTGATCAAAGTAATTGTAGTGACGATGATGACTCAAGTGGGACCGATGATTTGACTGTAGTTGAGGTAAATGATTCGGAATGTAGTGATAGTGAAAGTGACGATGTGCAATGTGCTACTGCATCCAGTGCGCCTACTGCTTCGAGTGCTACATTTACGTGGGAGGACATGACGAACTATGTAGGGCAAAGGGA
>Ga0131853_10022263_pt1 | contig 11472 bp, 7 predicted proteins | sample TergutLab28metaG_FD_92764 | JGI IMG/M metagenome (GOLD analysis project Ga0131853, IMG submission 92764) | Labiotermes labralis P1 segment gut microbial communities from Petit-Saut dam, French Guiana - Lab288 P1 (version 2) (version 2) | ecosystem: Host-associated > Arthropoda: Insects >...
ACCCGTACCCACTGAACAGATGGCTGGGCTGGCCCCAGAACACCCGTACCCACTGAACAGATGGCTGGGCTGGCCCCAGAACACCCGTACCCACTGAACAGATGGCTGGGCTGGCCCCAGAACCGGCCTGGACGTCATGAAGAAGAGACATATCTCATGACAATACCGGGATTTCAACTCCGGGCGGTCTAGCGCGGTCTTACCAGCATACGTCGTTACCTCGGCTCCCATACACCGGTTGTTACTTGCGAAATACGGCCTACTTGACACTTCCAGCAACACAAAACATAAATACAAGTAGGGTAAAGCTGTCCCAGTGCACGCCATGAGCGTATACAGGACCGTTCGTTCGTTACCTCAGAAATTAACGGTGTAACAGGCATACGTGCAGTTTCGAAAGCGGTATAAAACAATGACCCACGTTCCGCACTTCGCCGAACAACACTCAAATGAAGCACTGTGATGACACTGTACGTAAGTAACAATGAAATACTGTGAAAATATGTACCGCGACACTGTCTGAGACTTTGACAAGTGACAGGCCTCGTCATCTCTCCGAAGATGACAGTAATGGCCATGACTGACACTTATCTAGTCACAAGCCCCCAAGAGTTGCTCAACACCAAGACGGACTGACTGATAGACCTCTAGGCGACTCGGGCACGGATTTAGTCCCTGGGAAAATATTTCATGCAGCACATCCACTATTACTCAGAATGCACTGAGGAAATGTGACAGAATGCAGAAGAACAAGGGGCATGAATGGCACGCAGTGCATCACCCATTGCCATTATACATACACACACATTACGCGCCTTTCACGACTGTGCGGAGTAAAGGGGGCTACGTTTTACGTCTCTGAACACTCAAATTCCATATGAATTGCATCCTCCATGCCTCATTATGGTGAAAGCTTTGTTTAAAAAAAATACAACATAAACGATTATTCTCTGGGAAGTGAAAGAAAAACAACAAAAATGTTGAGTTCTTACGGTAAATAAATCCGTAGACGAGGTACGTAAAGAGACAACTTTAGAAGACGTGAGGGAATGGATATTTGACTGGACAATGAGGTAAATGAGGCGTAATGACGTGATTTCAGACAAGGGTCCAATATTTGAGGTAGAACGTAATGAACCTTGGTCGTGTTACACGAGGTCTGGGAGGTATTTAGTGTATGGCCTCGAAGCAGTTCTGCGTTCCAGTCACAAAACTTACCTGTCTACGGAAACAGTCAAATTTTACAAGCTGCGACAATAAGGAGCGGCATATCGCAGTCAGCACGGCGACTCTTTACGTGCTGGGCGGTTCGGTGTTTTATCCCCGGAGAGAACAAAATTTCTCTTCACACCCGTCCAGATCGGCCCTGGGGCCCACCTAGCTCCTGTACACTCGGTAACCTCTTTCCTCGGGGTCAGGAAGCCGGGGCGTGGCGTTGAGAACCCACCCCCCTCCAGCGCTGAGGTTAAGAATAAGCAGAACTACACCTCTACTCCGGGGACACGCAGTGGTGCAGTTTGTTGAGGCTCTGCGCTACAACCCGGAAGTTGGCAGGCTCGATTCCCGATGGTGTTGAGGGAATTTTTCATTAGCATAAACCTTCCGCCCACAATGTGGCCCTGGTGTCAACTCAGACTTACCACCTTCATGTGCCGATTGTCTTAAAATCTGACAGCTTCAACCTCCTGGAACCCTCAGGGTCTGTCCAGGCCTGTAATGGGATTGCTGTACCTTTTACACCTCTAGTCCCCTTATGTGCCTGCACGGCAGGATACGTGGAGACCTTTACCTTTACAAAGTTACAGTAGCAACTCTACATTCGTGAAGCAGCAAAAAGAACTGTTTCTCTAAATGATACAGTCTGTAACTTCACTAGCCGTGGGATACGTACCGTTTGCGTTTCTCACGTTTCTACAACGTGCCTGAAAAAGGTAATTAGGAAAAATTTTACTCTGGGACTGTTTGTAATCAGTAACACATTCTAAACATACCCCAAAATAGGGCTCTACTTCTGTGTAAAGTTTAATACTATTAAAAAGGCATTCCGTTAATAAAACTCCACTACTCTTTCCCTCTTGACTTTTAAACAACGAGCAAAAATGACATTTTAAAAATTAAAGGAGGGAAAATCTTAGCTACTCGACAACCAAAGCTGTATTCCTACTTCCTGCCTTCCATGCATATACAATCTAATGCCTGTGCGGGACATTACGTTACCATGTAAATATAAATACACAATGTTTGTCGCCCAAATTACATCCAGAACAGACAGATTTGCTTTTTTTTTTACAGATGCCGAGAGCTCCGTGGCTCCCGTGTAGGGGGAGAACCTGCTTTTAAACGGTTTGCGATTTATGCTTCGTCACACTGCCGATCGCTGTTTGGATACATCTGTTCTTCGAGTTAAACTTGGCTATGACGTCCTCAGTTGCGAACAAACAGTGCCTCTGTTCTAGCGAGTGTGCCTTCCCCTGGATGCTGGACACACTGCCATTGTCACACAAAACGTTAATGCCGCAGACAATGCTCCTTATTCCAAAAACATACCAATTCGCTTTTACAGTCGTGATCTGAAATTCTGAGCCTACACGGGCATAATCGGATGCAACCATTTCATGTAGCTACCTCCCTCCTTGCACGTTTCTTTATGCAAAACATCGTATTCTTCAGGCAATACAGACCTTTAAATAACCTAACACAATTGTCACATAAGTTATCTGCTACTTCTGCCTTTCAAATATGGGTAGGCTACACGCCTGTCACAGAATCTTCTACGAATGACTTAACACTTCCTTCTCTTTGACCTGTCACTGTTAACGTTATTATCATCCACTGATTCCCAAGCCACCTCACAGACTTGGCAAAATACTGTTCACCTCTGAATGCCTACAGCAGATTGGCTTCCATTTATGAAGGTACAATTTGAACGAACATTCAGGGTGAGAACAAAGAGCTTAAATAAATAACGCAGCAACTGGCAAACAGGAAATAACAGGTGGACGAAGAAAATCACACAATGGGTTGTCCACGTAACACTATTAGGGTGTTTTTAAAGCGTAGCGGTTACTTTGTGCCACCAGGTATAACATTAAAAAATTCTACATGGTGCTCACATTGCGTTCACTTCGTACAGGTCTCTGAACAGCGACTTTTACCTTATACCACATTAACAGGTCGGTTTCTAAATAAGCGGGGTGGGGAGTGTTTACTGCGCGGTACGAACTGAGTCCTTATATAAAACACAAACGTTTCGTCTTTAAAGGGTTAAATCAAGACTGAAATGGCTGTTACATGCTGCATGCGTGGCAGAAACGGAAAACACGAAATTTACATGACGCAAAATTTAAGGGAAAACACCTCTTGGGAGACCTAACCATGTATGATAGGGTACCATTAAAAAGGATCTTCAATATTAGCTGGCTCGGCGGGCTTTAGTTGACACGATAACGAACATCAGAAGGCAACACAAGCAAGAACTTTGTAACCAGCCGAATAACTAAGTTAATAAGTAAAAAAAGTTAACAAAACTTCGTTTTGATCATTTTTATACAAACCTGTTTCGAACCTAAAGGGTCATCATCGGGCTAATACTTTAAAAAATCCCTGTCTTAACGGTTTTTACTCATTCGCTAATTATACGAGAACAAAGCGGGATGTCTAAAATTGCCATCGCTAGTCACGCCAACAATACGTATAAATAAAACAGCACTAAAAAGACAATACTCAGTTGCAATGCTCACATTTTCTTTAGGCAATAATGTCTCAAAAAAAAAAAGATCTCATCACTAAGTATGTCAGTATTAAGGTTCCAAATACATCACTAGCTGTAAAAAAAAAATTATCAAGTATCAATCTGATGATGGCCCTTTTGGGTCGAAACACATTGCTACTAAAACTACCACAATAAAGTTGTGTTAACAGTGTTTACTTATTAACTAAATATACGAAAACACAGCGTGATGTGTTCCTTTAAAATCGAATAGTGAGGATGAACTGCAAAAACTGGCAGAGGAGTTGGTCTCACTGATGCAGAACGACGCGTACCTGTAGCCTGCTATGTGCACAAGGGACGGTGATTGACAGTGAAGCGGACTTGCCCAGAGGATGAGATGGGACTTCGGCAGCTAGGCCCTGTTATCATGTGTTGATTCAGATAAAACAGTGACTTGCTGTTCGTATCCAGATAACACTACTTTCCCCGTCATCTGACATGCCATTGCAACAACGCCAGCACTGTCTCAGAGCATTTGTCTCCCACGCGCGTGGGAAGTTGAGCAACAATTTTCTCGTCGAACTAACAAGGAACAGACACACGACCCCCCCTCCCCACCGAACACCATACTACAAACTAGAAATAACTGGGGAAAATGCAGCTTAGACAGTCGCCCAGTACATTTCTGTGTCTGCTACAATTCGACTATTTGCTGACACTTAAACCCCTGGTATATAATCATATACAGCAGCGACGCACAAATCCTGGGCGTTAGTTCGCCTCGGCGACTACTTTTTGTACTGTGGAGTCTATTATTTGTGGCTCCTCGGTTTGGAACTGTTTTCACTTTACACTTCTGGCGCCTAAAATTTTGTGGCTCACACATTTTTCAGAAATTTGTGTACCCCGATTTACAATATCATACTATTTAAACTCGGGAAATTACAATGATTTTTTAAAATATTTAATGTTCGTCTTTTTACAGATCGCCGTCAGTGCGGTCATCAGTACTGTGGCACTGTATTCTTTAACGTGCCCCACAAGGCAACATCGCATGGGTTCAGGTCTGGCGAATGTAGCGACCACTGTACCCTGCTTACTATTTCTTAAAAACACTAAAACGCATAAGGGCGATGTGACCTGACGCACTGTCTCAACCTAGCGCCAATTCCTTTCAGTTAGGGCGGTTTCTGCGTGTTCGCTTAGTGTCTAGACTGAATCATGTCGCTCGAAATCAAGAACTTCTAAACTCGTGTTTAAACAAGCGCATTGGGACACTTTCGTTTGAATTTACAACCCTTCACACAGTGAGAGTACCAGGGCGGCTGACTGCTGACGAATCAGGCACAAAAACCTCTCCGAGGGAGCACGAGCACGGGCGAATCTGGAGTGAGCTTAGTTCTATAACAGAAGCGAGTCGACGAGAAATGTCAAACAAAATTTGTCAGCTAGATTAAGAACCCTGTCTATGGAAAGAAACCTTCCCAGTCATTATATACCGACACTAGACACGACCAACAAACAGTGAGACAATTGCAGCCCGTAGAAACGTACTGCTTGTATTTTCGTAAACAATTATGGCACATACGCTACGAGTACGTCAACGAATATGCCACTAAGACTGTATTTCCACGTACACACCGTACATGATGGTGGATATTAGCTAACCAGTGGGCGTGGATGAAAACATACAGAGTAACGACAGATCTTTTGGAGCCCAGCAAAGAAAAGTGTTAAGTACGCACACATGGCCCCACGAAAAATATCTGGCCATTTCACGAAACCAAAATCCGCAGCAAAAAAGCGACAACGGAGAGAGAATTCAGTATGGAATCACTAAAAGAATTCTGGATTTTTTTTTTCAGTTTCAGGTGTCTTTCTCCAGCCCCCTTTCCAAAAAGTAATGACCATAAAATAATGACCAATCCACTCGTTTGTATGGTTGTGATACCTGACCTCTTTACTTTAAGGGAAGATAACAAAATTGAGCGTTTCAAAACAACAATACCGACAAACATTTGGGCCTTGGAGAGAGCACACAAACCGACAATTACGTGTCGGACATATTAACACGCAGTACTATGGTGGTGAAACCCATGGGACCAGAACGGGCTGGATAGGTAATCAGAATGTGAGAGACATACAAGGGACGTAAATACTGATACCAGAAAATAAGTTGTGAAGGGACGTAAATACTGATACCAGAAAATAAGTTGTGCGAATGGGAGGCGCGGATGGAACTGGCCTAGAGTTTTATCTACAGGCGGCTCTCTTCCACAAGACAGCAGCAACATACAAATGCATTTGTGAGGTTTTAGAGTGTAATTCGAGTTTTAAGAAAATCCTTCGGTCACACACACACACATACATACTACAGCACAACGGCAAGGGTGGAGGAGCTATTTTGTCCATCACAATCCCGCTCATGTCGATGTCGATGTGAAAGATTCAGATGCAAAGAAGTCTAACAAGTTCGTCACCTTGACATAAAAAAAGTTATATTATTCCAGTACACAGCCGTTTATACTGTGTTCGAAGTTCAATAATTCAAGTTTACTACAAACACGTCTTACCGACTTCCGGATCAAACTTTGTGTGATAAGTTTTCAAGGTCAAGGCTCGTGTCGAAATCTAGACCTTAATTTGTCATTTCGAAGTCTAAGGCCACTAGCATGCAGTAGTAATATTTAAAATGCAAAGCAAGAACCGGTATTTTAAGTTGTGAATTAAAGATTCCATTCATAAATAGGCTACGTTAACTCCAGAAACAAGTTTCTGGTGAAACGACCCAGAAGTTCTCAAATATCGTGCGTGACGCCGCAGGTCGAGTGGCGCGAACAGACAGTAACGGCCGAAAACACAGAGTGGCATACGTCTTTAGATCACTTGTATTTATGTCCACTGACATCAACAGATACCCCGGATGTGACAGGCTCGTGTCCAAATCATTGCCCGTTCAACAACGAAGACTAAACCATCGGGCCAATTCCGCGAATGGATGAATGACGGTGACATGTGAATAACTAATTACATGGTGACTAGGAGGAACGAAATGTTGTGCCAGTGTCCAATCCATAACATTTTCTTATACTGGAACATGCGCGCGCACATATACGTGCATACATACATACACAAATAAATGCATGCATTCGCCCTGCTGCAGGTTGATACCGATCTCCACATCGTGTAGTGTAACTGCATTTCACAGGCGGGGCTCTGGAAATGGAGTCATGACGGCACAACGAATACAGCGGGCGCATAAGAAATGACGGTACTAAAATTCGGGTGACTTGAGAACTTGAATTGTAGGTTTTCATTTTGTGTAAGTTACCCTTTAAACTGCAGCGAATGGCGAAGAAGCAAGGAATTTCGGCAGATTATTGATGGTAAAACTACCGCCTCTTGGCAGACTATTACTGGTAATACTACCGCCATCAAATATTGCCAGTTTCTGTGATTCTTTTGAAACACGTGGTGTCAAGCACATGGAAATCACACTGAATGTACAGTACTGATACGCGATACAACGTCGGAACTCAACTTCCCTTCTATTTCACGATAAAGAACTGGAGTACAGATCACTACATGTCTACTACGTTGCAACTCCGCGCTGCAGAACACGGCGAAAGGACATTACAACCATCTTTTGGATTAACACGGACGGAAAGAGCAAAAGCAATGTTCATATGGGTAAGCAATGAACGTAAGCCTAAGAGATGGTGCAGATAACACCCCCCCCCACACACACACACACACACACACACACACACACACACGCTCCTGACTTCCAAACACTAGACCGAAACATGTGGCAAGCGTCACTGTCAGACCGCACTGTTACCAAGGGCCTTCGCTAGTCCTGCCCAGTGGATACGAGCTGTACTAACACAAAGCATAACTTTCACGCAGTTACGTTTCGGTTTTGCATCAAAAGCAATGGAAAAAGTGCAAAATGATACACACTTGGCGAGCTGGATGCTACGTTTCTTCGTACTCTGACATACGGAATCATATCCTAGCTTGTTCGCGTGGCTGGTTGTCGGTGAAAGTTGCTGCTCTGCGTTCTTAAGCCAAGACTTGTCCTGGTACACAACCATTTCTTGCTAGGCTATAGCCAAGCTAGAAAGAAAAAAGGCAATCCTACTGCACAAGTCGCTTAGTAACGTTCGGCACGTGTCCTAATATAGCAACATGGGTGAGGTCGCGTAAACGTCTGTTGCAAACCCGTCCGGGAAGGCATTAATGAACTAGATATGCATTACTTAATCAAAACATCAACACATTATCGATATTACTGATCGTCTTCATGCCATCTATAAGAATGTTTGGGGCGTAAATCCGGTTAAACCCTACGTCTTTTAATTACTTAATTCGAATGATTTATTGCTTTAAACATCTCAAATTATATGTTGATATCAGGACATTTGCACAGGCACAGAATGAAGTAAAATCGTGTATGGGAAAGCTCTACTGTATCTACTTAATAAGAATGCTGGTAATTAAATACACACAAATAATTCCTAACTTTCAATCCACCAAACGGTGCTGCGGTAACACATCATACACGCGTTCGAATTTCAGTCAGACAGCAGGACTGAACTATTAATGTTGTCTTTCTCGGCATCGTCAGACAAATTCCGCTACTTTTAAATGTACCACGAGTCACCACCTTCCAACATCCTACGCTACGCGCAACCTATTATCATGTGTCTATCTTATCCGACGTTACAAAATCTTAGCGAAACAACGCAGTTAAATAATCGATTTAGCATTCCAAACCCTGTAGATATGCAACTGAAGACACACTCCTTACGCCAGTCGATACGAAATACAAAAGCCTTGGTCAGCTGCCAGTGATACTGACGGAACCTGTAACACCACATGATGATAATGGGAAACCCGGTGCCTACTAAGTACTAACCAAACTGTACAAAATTTGCCGTAATTTATGCATACAACACAGCCATAAACTATATAATTATGGTGCTTTAAAATGACAATTAATATATCAGGGGACGAGGCACATATGGTGGACAGACACTTTGGATGGAACGTCCTGAGAAACAGGTCGTGAGGAAGAGCGATGCTTAAATGTGAGAAGGATGTTACGACAAATTCAGCTTTTGCGGGTGGCTGCGAGGGTTTAAGTTCAATACAATGGTTCATGATAAGGTCCAATCGCCTGCTTGCGAGCTGACGATTAAGACACTATGGAATGTTCAAATACGGTGTCTAAGTGTACTGTAATGCAGTATAAACACTTTATAAACACATACTTTACAACTATGCATCCCAATGGCTGTATCATCATTTACCGCAGACATCTGCTGCGACAAACCCAATCACCCTGCAGTCCGAGACAAATCAAAATGAAATTCGCTGCCCGCCCCTTTCGTGCAGACTGCCACTTCCCAATTTCATATATCCCACTAAGTGGTTTCTGAAAATACAAATACGGGGAGGCAGACATGAATTCCTAAAATACGTCTATTTTAGGCACCTCATACAAAGAACGCACAGGAATGATGTATGAAATCAGAATCACTCCGGAAACGCAGACTTCTGTGGTGACAGTAATGAAATTGTACAAGGTGTAACGAGAAATTTATTCGTAACAGCTGAATAACTGCAGGCCTACACAGACTGATCACAAGATACCGCCACGGAATAAAGAACAATAAAAAAATGCCTGCGTGTTTTTCAGTGAAAGTACTTTATCAAAGTCTTTACCCTGCACAGCACAGAATGGTAGGCCGCCCAGAAGCGGCTCGCTATCAAATGAAATGGCATTGAAAATGTAGGCAATATTCGTGATTTTACATGCTCCCAGCCCGTTGTCCTACTTCACAACACATCTGTACTACACCACGCTGTAGCATACCTGCTGGCAGCTATTGATCAAATAGCCGTTACGTACAAAGTACAACACGAACAACCAATACAACGCGTTTGCATATCATATTTCTGCCAATAACAGGTACTTAACACATAGTTCACCAACACATACGCAAAAATTAATAATTATACAAACTTCCAGTTACAGTACACCACCAATTCGCTTCACACCTAACGCCCCTCTTTCGCCAGACTTTTCAGGCTGGGGCGTGCGACTGAACAGAGGTTAAGAATGCGCGGCGCTTTAACTCACTCCCCTACGTCTTAATGACGAAGCTTATAGACACAAGAGTAACTTAATTTTCTCATCTCCGTAGTCACACGCCTGTGACAATGCATATGATAATCAATGATGGACTGAGACGGATATGTGCGGAAAAGGCCGTCGTTTGTGTTCTGGTACAAACTGCAGCATCTTCTTGGAAGACCTGATAAAAAAAAACACGACAGAAATATTTCAGAACTGATTTATACGTTTCTTAATGATGATGTTTCAACTACGTTTGTTAGACGCTGCATAATGATGCATAAACATAACATTATGGTGACTGGATAGGAATGTGGAGACGACCGTGACCTTGTAAAGGTCAGGGTCAGTCTAGGGTTATCATCTATGCGGGTGCATGGGTACCCCACCTGACCATGCACCCGCATAGCCCCCAAGAGGATGACTGTATTTCAGATTTTGTGCCACGCATGTCAGTTGTTACACTTCTCCCACTGCAGTGTCAATTCAGGGCTACCCGTAGGCAGGACCGCAAAATTTATTTTTTACACTGGTACCAGAAATGTCTTAAAAGGGCCCTGTTGAAAAAAATCAAGCCATCGTTAGCCTTGCGAGCCCGAGGTAAACTACAACAAGCGTCAGTCATAATATCCTGCAGCCCGGCGAAGATTCGAAACCGGTACTTCTAGAATATAAGTTTTGTGCCTGGCACATTAAGTCAGAATAACCTCGTGGAGGCGAAACAGGTGATATCAGGCTACAGCGGCGTGTGGTGTTGGTGACATCAATTGGTAATGCGACAGACATATCGCCTCTCTGACACCACGAGTCAGCGCAGCTGCACTATTAAACAGGGTGACTAACAGACAACGAAATAACTGTAATGATCTGTAACGGTAAGTGACAAAGTAAACAAAACAGCACAGACTTCTTATGAAATGTAGTCTAGATAATTTATCGTCATTCGAATTTCTGTATGGGCTATCCCGGGTCGTCATCATCATGATCCTCATCATCATAATCACCATCATTGTTGCTGCTTGGTGTGACTGGTGTGTACGGCACACATGAACGTCTAGGCAGCTGTACTGAATACAGAACTCATAAATTTGAACGTACACGTTCACTACGTAGAAGTGTTGCAGTGGTCTACGAACCATACAAGTTCTCTTTGTCGTAATGGAGTGGCCCCACTTGGCAATCTGTGGGTTGTGGAGCTGGTGTTTACACTCACTAAATTTTTTCACGCTAGTGCATATGACGTCTGGTAACTCCACATATGCCTTATACTATGCACTTTGAAAATTCTTTAGAATGCTTACTGTGGTCTCCAGAATAGCTGGAATAACAAATATTTTACTTGGTTTTGGTACAATATTTCCATTATTTCTTCTTCTTCGTCTCGTGGTGGTGGTGGTGGTGGTAATAGTATTGGTGGTGTGGTGGTGGTAGCAGTAAGAGTATTAGTGGTGGTAGTAGTAGTATTGGCGTTGGTAGTGGTGGTGGTGGTGGTGGTGGTGGTAGTAGTAGTAGTATTGGTGGTGGTGGTGGTGGTAGTAGTAGTAGTAGTATTGGTGGTTGTAGTAGTATTGGTTGTGTGGTGGTGGTGGTGGTGGTGGTAGTAGTAGTAATAGTATTG
>Ga0131853_10022264_pt1 | contig 11471 bp, 9 predicted proteins | sample TergutLab28metaG_FD_92764 | JGI IMG/M metagenome (GOLD analysis project Ga0131853, IMG submission 92764) | Labiotermes labralis P1 segment gut microbial communities from Petit-Saut dam, French Guiana - Lab288 P1 (version 2) (version 2) | ecosystem: Host-associated > Arthropoda: Insects >...
AATTATGAAACAAACTGCATTTTGAAGAGAAAAAAACGGAGAGTATATACCATGTTTAAAATATTCAGTACCTATATTTGTTGAATAAATATATAAAATGTAACTTTAGAGGTTAGCGGTGCGATACGACCACTATAGCTGACATTAAGCTTCAAAAGGTTAAATCACTCATACCATTACTATGCGAAATGTAGCCAGTAAATGCCTTTTCATGCAATGAATCTGGAATGATGTATCGAGGACCTTAGGCCTCATAACAGAAAGAAACAGGTGAGTGGGGCAGAATCTTGACGATGTTTATATGAGCAATGAACAAAACATGTGTCTTCCTCAGGAAAAACCCTCAGCAAACAGATGGCAGGAAAATGAATATTACCCACTTCAATATTAACTCTATTAATATTTGTGGTTCCAAATTCGCATATTTTGCCTCTATTCCGCACTATACAATGACAACTAAGAATGTATTGCGATATACCTCCATCTCCCCTCATGAAGTGTCGTAAAGGAATGGAGCTTAATTAACAAGAGGAAACTTTGAGTTTTATCTTTATTACACACATGTCCACTCTAAACAGTAACTTTCTTCACTTGAACCCTCTAATGTGGAAACTTAACAGTTCATTCTGACCTTCCACAGCAATTCAAAACAAGTTCTGTGACACTTGCCACAAGCGACTTCCTCTTAATTTTCGCGTGGGGGTTGCTGTAGCGAAGTAGCACCACGAATGGCGTAGTTCTCCAGCTCTATCTACAAAATTCCATGAACTAACTCAAAGACGCTATACTCCTAGTCCTACTGGTAAAAAACAACACACTACTGAATAAAAACTGTCCGAAATGAACGAGAAAATAGACTTAATTAAATAATCGATCTTTAATTTGACGGAGGAGACTGCTGGCTATATATGACTACAGTCTACTTCTAGCGCCAATTTCGAACTTCGTCACTTAATTTGTCAACAAATCTGCTGCCTATTTTAGTCACCGACAGCTAACTACACTGTACACAATTGAAAACAAAGTATTCCCTACAGCGAAGAAAATAAATTAAATCTGCACCACAACAACCTGTTCTTCAATGCTTGAGTAGTGTTACTTATTCACCTATGAGTATACACTTTAGTACAAATTGAAAACGACTACTTAAATTGTAATACTCGTACTTCTGTGCTTGTTCGTTTTGAACCTTCTTGGGGCATATATTATGAGTGAATTTTAATGCACGTGAAGGCAATTAAATTCTTACGTCGTTTTATTACGGATCAGTGTTTCCTAGTCACAGAGTTTTGAAGGATGTGGCCGGAACGTGACATCACGGGATACAAACTTCGTCATCAAGCAGTCGGGCCTGGGGGGGGGGGGAGGGGGGGAGGAACAAGCATCGATGGACCATCACATGTTCGCGGGCTCTTGATATGCATCTGCAGGAAGCATTGAAATCCTTTCAGCTGAGGGCGTTACAAGAATAAGTGGTCTGGGTTAGGAGTGAGGATGAATTGAAACACAAGCATCAAATTGAGAACGGGTGACGGTGGTGGCTGAGGAACGCTTCTGGCAAAGACAGACTGAAACAAGCAGAACGAGTCGGTAGTATGAGAAGGAGGAGGGGTGAGGTCGATCATTTTACGAGCTGAATTTCATTCGTACAAGGAAGGAGGTTTCTAGTGGGTTGAAAGTGGGTGGGATGAGGTTCAAGGACGTTTCCCCAGCTTCCTAAACTCCCATAATCCATTAGTACCACATGCGCTACTTCGCTCGCTCTAGGAGGTGGGGGTATCGTTTTGTATGTAGGTTAGTCCTGACAAGTAGCATACTGCCAAGTGGAAAAGGTTCGTTGCGGGTGAAGCGCTGGGTTGGAGCAGAAAACTGAGTGGGAGAGTTTCCTCCAGAACATCAACGCTTACAACCACTGCACCTAACCTATGGCGGACCACCATGTCGACATTATTCAAAAGGATAGCTAGCGTTTCCGTGGAATTAAACTTCTTATTTTCCTTTCTTTAGATAACTCACTATTTCAATTATACGATAAAATTCACGGAAGATTTCATTACCTCATTCTGCTAGCAAAGAAACTGCAACATTAGCGTCAAGATTCACAATAATTAACAAATGTTCTAACGTTTAACAAACTACACGCGTTTCCACTCTCAGCCTGTGCACATGGATGGAGTCAGACAAGAGAATACTGTAAAACGGGTAGCAAAATTTCGCGTATTATTATAACTCTGCTGGTTACATCGGGCCAGTAAGGAATGATGATTTTATTTCCTTTAAAAGACTTACCCTTAGGTCAAAATATACAGCGGAATTATATGAGCACGAAAAGGAACATGATCAACAGAAATTCTGAGATGCTAGACGTGGCTTCTGGACATCAGAAACAAGAGCTTCGCCTATGTGGAAATATATTTTAATCAAATAGGAACCGTTATGCTTTCCCTAATGGCATTTTTCATTTCTTGGAGAAATAATACTGAGAATGAGAATAGTTTCAAAATAAACAAGTTTAAGACAACTCTTTACCGCAACCATTATACAGGGTTATTCATAAGTCCGTGAAATATTTTAAAAATTCGCAACAAATAAACTACTGAACGGTTCATGGTAGTTCTTATGCAGATAGAGAAACTCTCCAAGTTTTTTTTTTTACATATTTCTAGATGGTCAATGTGTCCACCTTTGGTAATACGGCAGACATCTATGCGTTAGTCCATCTCGTTCCACACGTGTGTCAGCATATCACGGTCGACCAGAGCCACAGCAGCGGTGATACGGTTGCGAAAATCTGGAGATTAGTGGGGAGTGGAGGCACAAAGACAGTGTCCTTCACAAACCCCCAGAAGAAAAAGTCGCACGGGGTTAAATTCGGGGACCGGGGTGGCCACCGCATTAACGCGTCATCTTCTATTCCTGTGCGTCCTATTCACCTTTGTGGCAAGTTTCGATCGAGATACCCTCGCACGTCTTTGTAGTGAACCGGAGAGCCGTCTTGTTGAAAGATGTAATCATTACTGTCTTCATTCAACTGTGGCATCAGCCAGTTTTCTAACATGTTTCATGGACTTATGAATAATCCTGTATTATATACCCCATTCACAGTTTCAAGAATGACAACTAATGTTTCAAAATAATTCTGTTCATAAGGAAGGACAAACACTGCTTAGGTTACCTGATAACGGACAGCAGGACTACATATATTGGTATTTTCTTCTGGAACCAAAATGTCTCTACCTAATCTTACATACTTCGTAATCAGTTTAAGTATGCTTTATGAAATAGGGCTTTTATTATTGTCACCAGGTACTGTCTGTACATCTTAACAAACATGCAATGTTAATCCCATTTGTCTATATGATCTACGACCTGTGTGAAACTACAGCTTTAGTAAGTCTAACAACACCCTTACGGTCAATTCACGGGTAGGAAATAATTCTTGGCGAGTATTTGCGGCCGATGCCGGTGGTCGGTCGGTCTAAGGACGTAGGTCTGTGGCCGCTCGCTTTTTGGGATTGCGGGTTCGAATTCCGCTGGCAGTATGGCTGTCAATCTCTTGTGAGCGTTGCGTATTGTCAGGTAGAGGTCTCTGCGACTGGCCCAGCACTCGTCCAGGGGAGTACTACCGAGCGTGGTTTGTCTTTGTGTGATCAGGTGCAACAATAACCCAATAACCTTTAACGCCCACAAAGATTAGGTAGAGAAGATCAGACTGACGTTCATGTCAGGGGGTGCGCATTGAGCGTGGGAGTTCATCGAAGTAATAAATGACCCGCAAGTAACGTGATTAGCGCCAGATCTTGAATACTTAAAAATTTAAACACGATTAAAGCAAAATAACCTGCGTTGGAGTGCTGAAAGGCGGTTCAGTGTATGAGCGTGCCAATAGTGTGGGCAGGTTATAAATCTACATAGCCGAGTCCTTCGGAAGATAAAATATTTACAAGCAGTAAATAAATTCCTCACCTTGTACAGAACTCAAAGTTCATCACCGGGCCCGCAACAGTCAGTTACTACTAACAGTTCACAATCGCAGCCTTCTATGAAGTTCACTTCAACCCTACCTTCTGATCTACACCTAGCTCCCCTACGTCACTGCTACCCACAAAGTTTCTTGATTAAGAGTTTGTAAGAATTTCTCGCGCTTTCATGCGTCCTATTGAACTCTATCCCGCCAACTTCATACTCCTTACTTCGCTCGTATTAATAATGTTATTACAAGAGGTACAAATTATGAAGATTCTTTTATGCAGTTTTCTCTAACCCTCTATTACTTTCCTCAGTCTACCTCGATAACCTACCACCTACGACCCTCAAATTTTCATCTTCCTTGAGCGTGCAATTCCTTGTTTCTTACCGGTGTAAATAAAGGTGTCAAAACTGGCACATTGTCATCATTATTTCAAGCGCAAAACTTTAGAAAAAAATTTAGTCAATGTACCCAGCGAACATCTTCACAGGCTGCTAGAGAGGCAGCTACATTAACTTTATAAAGACGAAGTGCAGACTGCTTTATTTAAACACCCAGTTCGTACCGCGCAGTAAACACTTTTCATCTCGGTTATAAAAAACTAATCAGTTTATGTTATATGGGGCAGACGTCGCTGTTTGTTCTGATATAAATACAAAACAAATACATAGAGTGTGGGCGGAATGCATAATTCTTAAGTTTTAAAACTGTTGGTGCACGTAAACATTAGGCTTTTAAAGGTTAATATAAAAGAACTAGACCTCTTAGACTAATAGTGACACTAGGCAGTGCTATATAGGAAATATTTCAGACGAAGGTGAGCATAAAAATGACTCAGGCATATTTACCTTTGCCGTCATCCTCTGCTCCTATTGGTAAAAACATGACGTTCAGCAAGCAGAAGCATTTTTGCTATGTCCACGATTTCACTTTATAAATTATCATTAAACGCACAGCCAATCAGAGTAGCAGAATGGTCTTGGACGGGTGCTGCCTTCTACCATTCGAAACTGATGTCGTGAGTTCGAGAATTAGCCAGCGCATGCATGTGCATATGCGTTTTATTCTTGTGTTTATGCTGCCACGCCTACATAACAGGCCTTCTCAAGAAATGTCTCCAAAACAAGATTTAGGAATCAGAAAGCGGGAGGTCGTTGGCAGAATTTTCCTGTAGCGCCACTAAGTTCATTGGTAAGAAAATAAGTTAACAACACACAAATATTGATTTATTTGTTTTCGGCTCCTACAAATGCAATTCATATTTAACTGTACTGCTATCTCACTGCACGCGGTGGCGCGGTTGGTTAGGCACTGCACTACAAGCCAGAAGGTCGCGGGTTCGATTCCCGATGGTGTCACTGGAAATATTCATTGACGTAATTTTTCCGGCCGTACTATGACCCTCTGGTTCACTCAGCCTCTAACAGAAATGAGTACCAGGAATATATCCTTGGAAGTCAAGGCGGCCGGTGCGTAACGCTGGCAACCCTACCACCTTCATGTGTCGACTGTCGTGAAATGTGGGAGCCTCAACGTCCTTGAACCCTCAGGGCCCTGCACAGGGATTGCTCTTTTACTATACTACTAATTTTACATATATTTCCTGCCATAATTAAGTCATTTTACATCGTGGGGCAAGCTTTCCTATTCCCTCCTGATAGAACTCTATGTCCACTATATCGGCTATCATGTCACCTCTCGGCCGATCTCAAGATAACACTGAAATCTGAGGCCGCCTATTTGCTCTTTGTCTCTGGAAAACAGATGAATAAATTTCGACCATGATTTTCGCCAATATAATTGCAAGGAATGTCCGGTCATTTTCACAAGAATTTATGCAACGTCCGCTTAGTTTCTGACAACCTCCCTACCTATGCTTAAGACACTAGAATTCAGTAACGGCAGATTGATAAAAGGTAAACAGACGTTATGGTGTTGTTATAAACGGAGGCACAGTCGGTACAGCCAGTCAGCAATATGTCTAACAAACAAAAATTTTCGATGAAAAGAAATCTTTTTTTTCGAGATGTTTTAATAATGGGTCTTTAGCTCTGGATCTGCTGACGGGTTGTTCGAGTGTAGCAACTAGAGCGAAACGAAACATCGCATCGCCAATCCGTTGTGGGATTGTCGACATTTTGGTTGGGGAGACAGGAAAAATAAAACTGCATGTTCCTGTAGGGCATTACGTACTAATGAAGACTAATGATGGCTAAGCCTTGCTTCATTTAATAACATGATGTCGTGGAGCCGTTCTTAACAAGACATAGATAGACGGCGAAAGAGGGGGAGTGGGTAGCCAAAGCGAGCGAAGAGAGTCAGTACGAACTAACAACGAAATACCTCAAAGAATAAGGAGCGTTAATGTTGAAGTACAACTGTAACAAAGAAGAGTCCGGAGGAAAAGTCAGCAAGGCGGAATACAGAAAAGGAGAAATATAATAAGTACAGTTGGCGTGCAAGGAAAAGTCGCGATTAATTTGGTATCTCCTTTCCCCGTTTTCTGTGTCGCTCTCTCTTTAGGAGTTACTTTAGTATTGCGGGCAAACAAAGGCTATTAACAGGGTAAAATAGGCTACTATGAACTAAAGAAGGCTGCAGGAAAGCAAAACGGGATGAGGTCTTAAAAACGTAAAACTTTAAGGGGCGAAAAGAAGACCAGATATAAGAAGTAACGACAGGTCAACATGGGTTTCCAGTTCCAGTTTAGGTTCTAGGTACGTCATTAAACTCCGTATGTTAACTTACTTACTCCATGGAGCACAGTCCCTCTTGAGAAGCTAACCAGTTTTCAGCTAGTCAAAAAATTCCCCGCATTTTATGGAACCCGAAAGTTCATTATCGCTTTCACAAGTTCCCGCCAGCTCAATCCAGTTCATACCCTCCACATCCTGCTTCCTGAAGATCCACCTTTATGTTATTCTCCCATCTACGTCTTGGTCTCCAAGTGGTGTCTTTCCCTCAGGTTTGCCCACAAAAACCCAGTATACGCCTCTCCTCTCCCCCATACGCGCTAAATGTTCCGCCCATCTCATTCTTCTTGATTTTATCACCCGAACAATATTGGGTAAGGAGTACAGATATTCAGCTCCTCATTATGTAGTTTCCTTCACACTCCTGTCATCTCGTCCCTCCTAGGCCCAAATATTCTCCTCAATACCCTATTCTCATACACCCTCAGCCTGCGTTCCTCCCTCAATGTCAGCGACCAAGTTTCACACCCATACAAAACAAGAGGCAAAATTGACACCCTGTCGCTAACAAACTCTACTCTCTTAACTGCTTATACTATTCTGTCGTGCACAAAGAATCCTGTTCCCAATTGATGATTTTCGTTTCCTTTTCCGTAGAAAAAATTATAATCCCCTGTTCTTACCATGCCCCCTTTGCCCCACCTAACCTCCTCACACCCACTAAATCTAATGTATATCTTGCTAATTCCCCGGCTGCTGCTGTAAGTGAACCTGCCCTGTAAAGGCTCCTAACATTCCAAGTACCAAATCTCATGTTCCTTTTCCGTTGCTTATTTCGCAACAGAATATCAGTCCAGGTCCGAGACTTTGTCTGTAATTATTTCATAACATGATATGTTTTTACGGTGAGGAGTTGTTAGCACCTCGCCCAACCCCTAAGCTGGAGGACCACGCCTTGTCAGCTGTCCACGACTGCTTATTCAGTATATTCTCAGCAACCCTGCATACTGGAGGCCGTTCTTCCATCCGAAACCTGAAGAAGCGCCATGCTGTGGTGACAGGGACCCATTTATCACGGACTCCGTATGTTTAACTAAGCAAAAATATCTTATTTTCTCAGGGCCTCATTTAACATGGTCAGGAACTGATTCAATTGTTTACGTCACGTGGCAACATGATGGAACCCATTTGTGTTCGTCAAAATAAAGAAGTTACGACATTTTCTCTTCTTGGACAGCTTGATTCTGAAAGCGGAGACAATAGGCTCCTCATCTTGAACATCAGCGACTTTTCACCAATCGACACATCTTTAACATCTCTGAAGAACAATGACCGTTTACACTGCTGTGAGAAACTGAAATCCCGCATGACACTCCACTGTTTCAGATATGATCTGATTTATGATACATTGCGATCTTTAAGAATTTATTGTAAATGAAAGCTACTTTCGTCGTTATTTTTCCTCTGTTGTGCTCCTCTCGGCAGATGTGAATCTTTTGCATGCAGGAAGTGCTTTTTAATAAGCTATCTTTCATTAAATTCATTAATCTAGTACATTGATATAAATACTGATTAATATTTTTCACTCTCAGATGATATTTATCAGTTAACACGTTTACATTTAACACTGCTGTCCGGATATCAGTGTCAATTATATGATTCGCTCAAGTTCTCTGTATTATAGAAATGAGTTTACATAAATGCATTAATAATTGGCACCCAAATTGAATGAATTTTACAGTGATAAATATGTGTGTCTTATAAACGCAAAGTGATCTTTTCACGTGCCGATCCTGATGTAAAATTTCATACAGACTAACGTTCTACGGGAATCGTTCATTATGTTTAAACGTTAGTATCTTCAAATTCGGCCAATGCCAGTGGCTGCGCAGTTTAAGGTGTGGGTCTGTGGCCGCTCGCTTGCTGGAATTGTGGGTTCAAATACAGCTGGGGCATGCATGTCTCTTGTGTCGTCGATAGAGGTCTCTGCGACGGGACGATCACACGTCCAGAGGAGTCTTATCGCTGTGTGTGTGTGTGTGTGTGTGTGAGTCTGTGTCTGTGTGTGATCGGGAAACCTCGACAGTGAGGAGGATCTGCCACACTAGAGGCAGATGCGCCATGAAAAGAAGAAGAAGAAGAAGAAGAAGGAAAGAAAGTATCTTCAAAGAATTTTTAAATTCTGGTCAGTCAAACTCGTATTAATTTCCACAAGAACGTGGTTAATTTTGGTTCTTTGCCCGGGACTTGGTGATATCCTAGGTTGGGAAGAAATTGTTAGGGGTGAGACAGACTGGTCAGCTTGTTGAGAATTGGATTCGTTGCTTCGTGGATACCAGACGATGTTTTGCTTAGCAATGACATGAAATTTCGGAGTAGGTAGTAAGCGTATATGCCCCTTTAAATAATTTGTAAGTTAACGGAGATATTTGGTCAAAATGATCGGTTAATCACAGCAGCTGCGAAGTGTTGGATTACAGAACTTCAGATCTTCTGGGACATACAAACGCACACACACACACACACACACACACACACACACAAAGACTAACAGGGCTACAATTCTTCTACCTTGATAGTAGTTCTTTTGCTGCCTCTCAGGTTGCAAGTGAATTAAAAACGGATACAGAGCAAACATTCTTAATCTAAAATGTATACTCGCATATGGTTATTATATATGGTTATTATATATGGTTATTATATATGGTTATTATATATGGATTCTAAACAAGGTAGGCCACATTTCAAATGTTTCGGAACAGCCTATTTCGCTAATTTCAGTTGACATTTCAATTCTACCCGAACGCGGAGGCACGATATTCCACCAAAATATTGACAACTTTGATCTTTCAGAGGAAAATCGAAATTCCAACCGCCTTGAAAGCCTCAAATCTTGTCCAGATTCTACTGGAAGTGAAAACGCTACGCATTGTTTACAAACAATCGGCACTGAAACTACAATAATGATGTTACACAACAAATCAATTAATTGTAATTACTTTAGTACCCCTGCAATAAATTGTAAACACCCTGTGTTTCACGTTAGAGAAGTTCTTATACCTCAGATTAACGATGTCAAGTGGCCTCTTTCACAAAAAGACATATAGGCTACGAATTAACTTGTAGTGTATTACACTAATCTTCCACCATCTACCCTCTGCACACTGAAACCAGTTATAACAGTCAGCGAGTTTCCTAACATTTGGATAGGACATAATGTGTAAAGCAGACAAAAAGTAGCCACTGTATTACATCGATGCATATTACGGTCTGTTTCTTTCGTCACTCGCAGAAATTAAAATCAGAAAATACAATTTGTCTAGGAAGAAACCTCTAGTAGTCTATAGTTGTCCCCCTACACGTTTCGGACCTCCTGGGTCATTATCGAAGAGCTTAAAGTAATTACAAACAGAAGTGCACAAAGTTCAGACATTGAACGTATCAACGAAACACATGCATTCACAGGTATAAAAATATAACCTTTAAAAACACAAATACTTAAAATAGCAAATAGTTGATTCAATTGCCTACACCTATAATCTTCAAAACTAAGTTGAATACACTTTCTTTTATAACAATTTGATTATGGAATGGCAAAATTATCTATAAGGTTCATATATTTCCACATACAGATTAATCTTATACAAGTCCCACTACTACATGTGCAACTACATACTGATTTAAATAACTCAGCAATTCCATTCTGGAACTGTTTAAACTGCAAATAGGAGTGAAATTAATTCAGCAAATACAGACAGACGCACAGTAATAAACTACTGGTCATTTCAATTATTTATATCTTTAACGTTTTAACATTTTTACGAGTTTATCTGCATATGCCACTAGAATACCAATTATGTTTGTAGGATAGAGTAATTTGTTCTGTTGTCCATAAGGCAACGCGATGAATAATCACCTTTAGGGTATGGATTTGTTAATTCAAATTAAATTGGGAGAGAATGGCGGACAAGGCGATTTTAACTGTCGTTCAGTGGGGATGCCAACTAACGGTGAGCGACAGAATTGATGAAGTCGTAGTTCTTACACAAAGCGAACACAGCATGAAACTTCAAGCACTGATTCTAACCACTTAAATATATCTAATATTGAAATTTGAAGGTAATCAAAAAATTATCTTCGGTTTTTTCTTTGTATACCGGAGTCTATGTCAAAAAATACAAAAAACCGACGGACTTACATCTAAGTAACACCGAAAACATCCCACACGTAGTGATGCTCAAGCAATACAACACCACGAGAAAACGGGAAGGTAGTGTTTTAGGACTCGAGGAGCTAAACGATTTGTACTCCTCACCCAATATTGTGCGGGTGATAAAATCGAGAAGAATGAGATGGGTTGGGCATGTGGCGCGTATGGGTGAGGAGAAGGGGGTATATAGGGTCTTGGTAGGGAAACCGGAGGGAAAGATACCACTGGGGAGACCTAGGTGTAGATGGGTGGATAATATTAGGACGGATCTCCAGGAGGTGGGATGTGGTTATGTAGACTGGATTGGGCTGGCCCAGGATAGAGACAGGTGGCGGACACTTGTGCGTGCGGTAATGAACCTTCGGGTTCCGTGAAATGCGGGGAATTTCTTGACTATCTGCAAACCAGTTAGCTTCTCAAGAAGGACTCTGCACCATGGAATAAGTGTTTTAGGACTAAAATAAATTGTTTACTGCAAAATAAATACTACCAATTTTACAAGACAACTAGCCAATTGATAATTATTTACAAGTAGCGGAATGTAGACATTTGTACCTGAAAAACAAAACGAGGCATTAATTATCTGCCCAAGGATAAA
>Ga0131853_10022266_pt1 | contig 11471 bp, 11 predicted proteins | sample TergutLab28metaG_FD_92764 | JGI IMG/M metagenome (GOLD analysis project Ga0131853, IMG submission 92764) | Labiotermes labralis P1 segment gut microbial communities from Petit-Saut dam, French Guiana - Lab288 P1 (version 2) (version 2) | ecosystem: Host-associated > Arthropoda: Insects >...
TAGTGGGGCTAATTATTTGGTGATGCTTGAGCATAGTGTGTATTCGGTTTTATCACCTGAGGGCTTTGCTAGTATTTTATACAAGGATTCAACACGCGCAAAAGAAGCTGCAGCGATCATGAAATTAACCGCTGATGATTTATTAGGCTTTGATGTGATTGATGAAATTGTTAAGGAACCTGTTGGTGGTGCGCATGAAAATTCAGAATTTATGCTTGAAACATTACAATTAATCATCAAGCAACAGCTAGCTAAATTCGCTCAACTAACTGATGATGAACTAGCAGAACATCGCTATCAAAAATTTCAAAAAATTGGGAGTCTAGGCGTATGAAAATTTTAGCAACAGGTAGCTATTTACCAACTGGTAAACTTTCAAATGATGATTTGTCACAACAAGTTGACACAAATGATGAGTGGATTGTAACCAGAACAGGCATTCGAAATCGTCATCTTGTAGTGAATGAAAATACATCTGATTTAGCGACAAAGGCGGCCCGTGCGGCACTGAGGAATGCTGGAATTAATGCAGCACAAATCCAGTTAATCATTGTTGCGACATCTACACCTGATGGCTTGATTCCAGGAGTTTCACATCAGGTCTTAAAAAATCTTGAGATTGAGCAAGCGATGGCTTTTGATGTCAATGCTGCTTGTACTGGTTTTGTCTATGCGCTGGATGTTGCAGCGAGTTTGATGCAGACGCATGAATATGAATACGCACTGGTTATTGGTTCTGAGGTCATGTCTAAGGTAATTGATTGGAATAACCGCAATACTTGTGTGCTATTCGGTGATGGTGCAGGTGCCGTTGTACTTGGAAATGCTGATAACAATCATTTTCTTTATACAAAATGTATGGCGATTCCAGATGTTGAAGATGTTTTAGTTAGTGGTGAATTTATTGTTAATCATCCTCTGTTTACCAGTGATCCGAATGATTTCTATTTAAAGATGAAAGGGCAAGATGTTTTTAAATTTGCTGTTCGAGTCGTGTGTGAGTCGATGACTCAGGCAGCAGCCGAAACTGGTATTCCGATTGAGGCGGTTGATTACTATGTCCTACATCAAGCGAACACTCGAATTATGGAGTATGTTGCTCGGAAATTACAAGTACCAGTAAAGAAGTTTTATTCATCGATTGCTGATACTGGGAATACATCTGCAGCAAGTATCCCAATTGTACTAGATAAAATGTGGTGCACTGGAAATTTGAAACCAGGAATGAAACTAATGTTAACAGGTTTTGGTGCAGGACTGACTTATGCAACGATATTATTGAGGTGGTAATGATGAAAAAATTAAACGACTTATTAGGAATAAAATACCCCCTTATTCAAGGGGCAATGGCAAATATTGCAACTGCTAAATTTGCTGCAACAATTTCAGAAATTGGTGCACTTGGTATTATTAGTGCTGGTGCAATGCTACCAGTTGATTTAGAAAAAGCAATCCTTGAGTGCCAAGGATTAACAAATAAGCCATTTGGCGTCAATTTAATGCTAATGAATCCACACAGTGCGGAAATGGTTGATATCATTATTAAGTACAGCGATTCTGTCAAAGTAGTCACAACAGGCGCTGGAAATCCTGGACCATTTATCCCCAAATTTAAAGAAGTAGGGATTCTTGTCGCACCAGTTATACCAAGTGTTGCCTTAGCTAAGCGTGTCACGAAAGCAGGCGCTGATTTTTTGATTGTTGAAGGGACAGAATCAGGGGGGCATGTTGGCGAATTAACAACAATGGCACTAGTTCCACAGATTATTCGTGCTGTGGATATTCCGGTTGTCGCAGCAGGCGGGATTGCCTCAGGTAGCCAGCTAGTCGCTGCTTATGCGCTTGGTGCGATTGGTGTTCAAGTTGGAACATGCCTTTTAGCAGCTGATGAGTGTGAAATTCATGCGAATTATAAGGAAACTTTACTTAAAGCAAAAGATACCTCGACCATTGTGACCGGTCGTGCCATTGGCGTTCCAGTGCGGATCTATAAAAACAAGATGGCGCGTGAATATTCAACCCTTGAAAATGCTGGTAAGACGCGTGAAGAATTAGAACGTCTAACCTTGGGCGCCTTACGCAAAGCTGTTTTTGATGGCGATATGGATAGTGGCTCGGTGATGATTGGACAAGTAGCAGGGATGATTAAAGAATTAAAACCTGCAAAGACGATTATTGAAGAACTGTTTCAGGAAGCAGAAGTCGAGTTCAAACGGTTAAAAAAGCTTTTTTAGTAGTAACAAGCTGGAGGTAAATGAGAATGGGAATACTTGCAATTAAAGATAAAATTTTAGATGTACCAATTATTCAAGGTGGTATGGGTGTTGGTGTCTCACTTGGCAAACTTGCGGGTGCAGTGATGGCACAAGGTGGCATGGGATGCATTTCGGCAGCGAATCCTGGATTTATGCATCCTGAATTTCGTGAGAAATCGTTGGTTGCTAATCTGGAACAATTTGCAGCTGAAATTAAAAAAGCACGAGAAATTGCTAAAGGGCGTGGCCTATTAGCAGTTAATATCATGGTTGCTAGTTCAACTTATGTGGAATCTGTTGCGCAAGCTGTTAAAAGTAAAGCTGACGTGATTGTTTCTGGTGCGGGATTACCACTTGAATTACCTGCACTTGTTAAAGGGAGCGATATTGCGATTGCACCGATTGTTTCTAGCGGTCGTGCAGCGACAGTGATTTGTCGTTCTTGGCTTAGAAAGCATGATGTGCTTCCCGATTTCATTGTTGTGGAGGGAGCTGAGGCAGGTGGACATCTTGGTTTTTCAAAAGAGGAATTGACAGAGGGTTCATATAAATCACTGATGGAAATTTTACAAGATGTTATCGAAGCAGTTAAACCTTTTGCAGAAATTGCTGCCCGTGCCATTCCAATTTTTGTTGCAGGTGGTATTTATACAGGTCAAAATATGGCCGATTATGTGAAAGCTGGAGCGGCTGGTGTACAACTTGGAACACGATTTATTGGGACACACGAATGTGATGCGACTGATGAATATAAGCAGCAGTTTTTGAATGCAACAGTTGATGATATTGTATTGATTAAAAGCCCTGCAGGTTTACCAGGACGTGCGATTAATAATCCTTTTGTGAAGCGAGCAACTGCCGAACGCATTGCACCAAACCGGTGTATAAACTGCTTACAAACTTGCAAACCAAACGAAACACCTTATTGTATTAGCGAAGCATTGATTAACGCGGTGACCCAAAAAGCTGATGAAGGATTAATTTTTACGGGAACAAATGGTTGGCGAATTAATGAAATTCGCTCTGTGAAGGAAGTTATTGATGAGTTAATACATGAGTATGCACTTTATATGGGAGGGTTAATCCATGTTTAAAATTGCTTTTTTATTCCCAGGACAAGGGTCACAAGTCGTTGGAATGGGGAAAGAAATTTATGAGACTTATGATATTGCGCGTGAATTTTTCGATCATGCTTGCGAATTAGTTGATTTCGATATGCAAGCATTGTGTTTTGATGGTCCGATTGAACAACTATCACAAACTGAATATACACAAGCTTGTTTGGTTGCAATCGAGTTAATGATTTTCAAAGTACTCGAAAGTCGTGGTCTTAAAGCTGATATGATGGCTGGACTTAGCTTAGGCGAATACTCAGCACTATCAGCAGCTGGTGCGTTATCAACAAGCGAGGCAATTAAACTTGTGCGATGTCGTGGACAAATTATGGGTGAAGCATTGCCAGCTGGAATGAGTACAATGGCGGCTATTTTAGGAATGGAAACGACTGATTTAGAAGACATTTGCCAAGAGGCAAGCGTAGCAGGTGTTGTTGAAATCGCGAATTATAACTGCCCAGGACAGGTGGTTATTGGCGGCGTGACAGAGGCGGTTAAAAAAGCTTGTGAATTGGCAACCCTAAATGGGGCAAGAAAAGTCGTATCACTAAATGTTAGTGGCGCATTTCATACTTCATTATTAAAAGAAGCTGGCATAAAACTCCGCGAGGAATTGGAGAAGGTTAAGTTCAAAGACTTAAAAACCCCTGTTATTTTCAACAAGACAGCTAAATTCCAAGATGAACCAATCACCCATTTGATGAAATCCCAAGTCTCATCACCTGTTCGTTTCGAAGAAACCATTCGTCTAATGTTAGAAGAGGGAATAGATACCTTCATTGAAATTGGACCTGGAAAAACACTCTCAAGCTTCGTCAAGAAAGTCAACAGAAAAGTGACTACTCATCAAGTCAATGATGTTGCAAGTATAACTGATTTAATTTTAAAATTTGGAGGTCATGTTTAATGATAGAAAAAAAAGCAGCTTTAGTAACAGGTGCGTCTCAAGGGATTGGACGTGCCATTGCTTTAAAATTAGCACAAGATGGTTATAATATCATGATTAATTATTACATTGGAAACGAACCTCAGGCTGAAGAAGTTAGAGCATTATGCGAGTCTTATGGCGTCAAGGCAGCAATTGTTCAAGGTGATATTAGCAAAAAAGATGATGTAGAAGCACTTGTTAAAGCAACCGTTTTGGCATTTGGTAGTATTGATGTTTTAGTCAATAATGCTGGTATTACAAAAGATAATTTAATGCTAAGAATGTCAGATGAAGATTTCGAAGATGTCATCGATGTTAATCTCAAGGGCGTCTTCTACTTAACAAAAACAACATCAAAAATAATGTTTAAAAAACGTAGCGGAAAAATCATCAACATCACCTCAGTTTCAGGTATAACAGGAAATGCAGGCCAAGCTAACTATGCAGCAAGCAAAGCAGGTGTGATCGGGTTGACAAAAACGGTCGCAAAAGAACTCGCAGCGCGTGGCATTCAAGTAAATGCAGTTGCACCAGGATTTATCCAAACTGATATGACACATATTCTTGGTGATGATTTAAAAGCAAAAATTCAGGAGACAGTGCCACTAAAACGTCTTGGCGTCCCAGAGGATATTGCAAATATGGTTAGCTTTCTAGCAAGTAGTAATGCTAATTATATTACAGGGCAAGTGTTTCAAGTAGATGGAGGATTGGTAATGTGAAAAGGGTAGTTATAACAGGATTAGGCGCAGTAACAGCAGTCGGAAATAATGTAGAAACTACATGGGATAACGCCAAAAAAGGCATCTGTGGGATCGAAGAAATCACAGCCTTTGATACAACAGATTTCAAAGTCAAACTAGCAGCCCAGGTAAAAGATTTCGATGCATTAACCGTCTTAACCAAACAAGAAATCCGTAAATTAGACCGTTTCGTCCAGTTCGCCATTGCCTCAGCAAGCGAAGCTTATACTGATTCAGGACTCAAAGGCATCGTCGACAAAGAACGAATGGGTGTTTCAGTAAGCTCAGGAATCGGAGGCATCTATACCATTGAAGAAACAGCTAATAAATTAATAGAAGCGGGCCCAAATAGGATTTCACCACATTTTATTCCAAAAGTATTAACCAATCTTGCCGCTGGTAATGTTGCCATTCATCTAGGTGCAAAAGGGCTATGCCACACCATTGTAACAGCCTGTGCAGCAGCAACAGATGCGATTGGAACGGCATTTCATCATATCCAAGCAGGTCGTGCAGATGTCATGATAACAGGTGGCGCAGAGGCCTCAATTACACCACTTGGAATTGCAGGGTTTAGCGTGATTCGTGCAGTAAGTGAATCAACTGATAAAACAAGAGCGTCAATCCCATTTGACGCGCAGCGTAATGGCTTTGTCATGGGAGAAGGAGCAGGCATTTTAATTCTAGAATCACTAGAACATGCACAAGCTCGCGATGCAAAAATTTATGGTGAAATCATTGGCTATGGTGCAACATGTGATGCTTTTCATGTCACTGCACCAGCAGAAGATGGTGAAGGCGCAGTGCGTGCAATGAAACTTGCACTTCGTGATGCTGGGATTAAAACGGAAAAAATCGAGTACATTAATGCCCACGGAACCTCAACACCATTAAATGACAAAACAGAAACAAAAGCAGTCAAAGAAGCATTTGGTGAACATGCAACCAAACTTGCTATAAGTTCAACAAAAGGAATGACAGGTCATATGCTTGGTGCAGCTGGTGCTATTGAAGCTATTTTAACCATCAAATCCCTTGAAGATAGCTTTATTTTGCCAACGCTTAATCACAAAAAAGCTGACATTGATTGTGACCTTGATATCGTGCCTAATGTTGGTCGCAAGCAAGAAATCAAATACGCAATGAGTAACTCATTAGGATTTGGCGGACATAATGCGAGTGTTATATTCAAGAAATGGGAGGACAAATAAAATGATCCTAAACAGTAATCAAATCAGGGAAATCATCCCTCACCGCTACCCGATGCTACTAATTGATCAAATTGAAGAATTAGAATCAGATCGGGCAGTTGGCATTAAATGTGTGAGCGCAAACGAACAATTTTTCTGCGGACATTTTCCGCAAGAACATGTGATGCCAGGCGTCTTGATTATCGAAGCTTTAGCCCAAACAGGTGCGGTTGCCTTACTATCGCAAGATTCATTCAAAGGAAAAACTGCCTATTTCGCTGGGATTAATAAAGCAAGATTTAAACGCAAGGTCATTCCAAGTGATGTATTAAAACTAGAAGTTGAAATCACAAAGCTACGCGGACCAATTGGAATTGGACAAGCCAAAGCAACAGTAAATGACGAACTTGCATGTGAAGCAGAATTAATGTTTGCAATTGGATAAAAAAATTAAAAACAAAAGAGCGAATTTGTTTTCTCAACATAGCTAAATTCCCAACATCGGAAAATAATAAAGGAGTTCACAAAATGTTAAGCAATCAACAAGAAACAACGAACCTTCGCATGAGTGTCTATTGCGCCCTATTCACCGCACTTATTATCATTGGTGCATATATCAGTATTCCAATTCCCGTTGGTCCAGTTCCTATCGTATTAGCGGATTTTTTCGTTATGCTCTCAGGTCTTTTTCTTGGTGGAAAATATGGCTTATTAAGTGTTGCCTTGTATCTAGCCTTAGGTATACTTGGAATGCCTGTTTTTTCAAGCGGAGCCTCAGGATTTGCTTTCCTTTTCGGTCCAACTGGTGGCTTTTTGTTAGGATATCTTCTTCTAGTTGCCTCAATTGGTTTTCTGACAGACAAATTAAAACCATCATTTACAACAGATTTAATTGGAATCATGATGGGTAATGTGCTCTTGTACGCATTAGGCATTACATGGCTAAGAATCACCCTTGATATTAGTTGGGCATCTGCAACAGTAATCGGTTTAATTCCATTCATCCCAGGAACAATAATCAAAGTCATTGTTGCATTGATCATCAGCCGAACACTCTTACCAGCATTCAACGAAAATATGAGGAGATAAAAATGAGCCAAGCAGTCATTTTAGAAACACAAAATTTAACACATATTTTCCCAGACGGAACAATTGGAATCGAAAATATTAGCTTGAAAATCCATAAAGGCGAATTTATCATCATTGCAGGAGCGAATGGGTCGGGAAAAACGGTACTTAGTCGACATTTAAATGCTTTGCTTGTTCCAGCAACTGGGAAAGTACTGCTTGATGGCGAATTGATAAGTAGAAATGTTGCCAAAGCACGGCAACGAATTGGGTTGGTTTTTCAAGACTCAAATAGCCAATTTGTGGCCCAAACGGTTTATGAAGATGTTGCTTTTGGTCCTGAAAACTTGAATTTACCGAGAGCAGAGGTTGAGGGGATTGTTCATGAATCAATAGAGGCAGTCGGATTAAGTAATGTGCAGACGCATAATCCCTATACATTATCTGGTGGGCAAAAACGAAAACTTGCTGTTGCGGGCGTGCTAGCAATGAAACCAGAAGTTATCATGTTTGATGAGCCATTTACAGGACTCGATTATCCAGGTGTTATTCAAGTTTTAAAACAGTTGGTCAAACTCCACGAAGCAGGACATACAATTATTCTAATTACACATGAGCTAGAGAAAGTGTTAGCACATGCAAGTCGTCTTATTGTGATGCATCAAGGGAAGTTAGTAGCAGATGACATACCTGAGGTGGCTATTGAGATGGTTGAAATGTACGGCATTAGAATGCCACTTAAAAAAGGTGAAGGGATTGATTCATTAACATGGGTGGGGTAACCTTTTTTCATTATATCCATAAAAAAACCATCCTACATCAAATGGATGGCAGATTAAAATTGCTCTGTATGCTATTGCTCACCATCTCAGCTAGCCTGATATCTAATTGGCATCATTATATTTTGTTGATGATTGTGAGTGTGTCATCTTTAATCATTTCAAAATTGCCAGTTATTACAATTTTCAAAGAGATGAAATTTTTCACGATTCTGCTGATTATCATTTTTTTGTTGAGCGGTTGGTTATTTGCAGGTCGATTAATTTTGATGTTGATGATTGGAATTGTTATGACAGGAACAACATCCTTATCAACGCTTAAAAATGCAATAGAATGGTATTTACGACCGATTCCTTTTGTGCCAGAGGTTCGGATTGCGATGATGATTAATTTAACATTTGTGTTAATTCCTGTTATCTTTGATAATTATATTGAAATGATGAATGCTCAGAAATCGCGCGGGATCGAGTTGAGTAAAAACCCGATTCTAAGAGTAAAATTTATCGCTTTACCACTTTTAGAACAAACACTTAGGCGAGCAGATGAAATAGCATGTGCGATGGAATCCCGATGCTACACTTATATTAGAACAAAGCCAACATTCAAAACTAACCACCTAGATTGGCTCATTCTAACAATGTGTATCGTTGTATTTGTGGCAGTAATCTGGTAAAAGACAAATCCAATATTCACTTTTTAGATGATGAACCTAGAATAAGATTCTGCACAAAACAAAAAAACTTGACACGCATGTTGATGTAGGCTATGATATCGACATGCGTGTTGTTTCTTTCTTTGGTAAATTTAAATACTGAAGAAAGTAATCACGCTGAAAGTAACTCAAAAATATGTCCAAAAAAAGAGAAAAGGAGCTGAATTTCAACATGAACCTATTCGATGAATCAACCAGTAGTACACAAAATCCTCTGTTTGCAAATATGAATCCCCAGCAAACGCTAGCCATCAAACAAACGGAAGGACCATTGCTCATTCTAGCGGGTGCAGGAAGTGGCAAGACGCGTGTTGTAACTCATAGAATCGCCTATTTAATCGAAGAAGTAGGTATCGCGCCTTGGAACATTCTTGCGATCACTTTTACTAACAAAGCCGCACGTGAAATGAAAGAAAGAACGACTCACTTAACACCATATGGTAGAGACGTCTGGATTTCTACTTTCCATGCGATGTGTGTTTCTATCTTGAGACGCCATATCGACTTGTTAGGTTATGACACAAATTTCGCTATTCTTGACGATGCGGACCAAATTTCAGCTTTGAAACAAATTCTAAAAGCACGCAACATCGACCCAAAGATGAGGCCGCCGAAATATTACCTGGCGCGCATCACAGATGCTAAAAACGGGATGCAATTACCCGAAGACATTACGCCTGAGCGCTTTGTCAGTGACCAGTTCAAAGAAGTCTACACTGACTACCAAAAATTGCTACAAACTAACAACCGCCTAGATTTTGATGATCTTTTAATGCTAACAGTCCATCTTTTTGAACAAAATTCAAATATACTTGAATTCTACCAGCAAAAATTTAAATACATCCATGTAGACGAATATCAAGACACTAACCATGCTCAATATAAAATTGTCAAATTACTGGCGAAAAGCCATCGCAACATTTGTGTCGTCGGAGATTCGGATCAATCCATTTATAGCTGGCGCGGTGCTGATATCACCAATATTCTCTCGTTCGAAAAAGACTATGAAGAAGCAGTCATCATCAAATTGGAGCAAAATTACCGTTCAACACAAAATATTCTCGATGCTGCCAACGATGTAATTTCGAACAATCCGGCTAAGTATGAAAAGCACCTCTTCTCAGAATTAGGCAGCGGACTAAAAATTGTAGCAAGGCAATCTTTTAGTGGCGATGCTGAGGTTCAGTACGTGGCATCAGAGATAAAAAGTTTAGTCAATTCTGGGTTGTCTTATGAAGATATCGTGATTTTGTATCGAACCAATTCCCAGTCGCGCTTGTTTGAGCAACATTTTATGCGCGAGAACATTCCATACCGCTTAGTGGGTGGCTTATCATATTTCAAACGAAAGGAAGTTAAGGATTTAGTTGCCTTTTTGCGCCTTATCTTAGATGCTCGTGATGACTTTTCGTTCGAGAGAATTGTTAATGTCCCAACTCGCGGAATCGGAGCAACCACAATCGAAAAAATGGCAATCGCTTCTACCAATGCAGGCATATCTATGTTAGAAGCTATTCCGATGCTCGCTCAGTCTCTATCTACTAGTGCAGCAAATAAATTGCTAAAATTCCATGATCTGATCCATACGCTAAAAACCAATTTAGATCAGTTAGATGTTCAAGATTTCATCGACTTTGTATTAACAGAAACTGGTTATATGCAGATGTTAGAAGCAGAGGATACGATTGAATCTGTTACTCGCATTGATAACTTGGAAGAATTTAAAACAATGGCCCTCTCCTTTGAAAAAGATCAATTAGCAGAAATCATTGACCGTGAAGAAATGGATTTAGATATTGATATCATGACAACGCGGCAAAAATTGGAAATTTTACTCACAGATATCGGCTTACAGACAGATATGATTGAGGAAGATACTGAAAAAGAAAAAATGACGATGATGACGATTCACGCTTCAAAAGGACTTGAATTTAACACAGTCTTTCTCGTTGGCTTTGAAGATGGCATTTTCCCACTATCCTCATCTATCGAAGCTGGGGAAGATGAAATCGAAGAAGAACGCCGGCTAGCCTATGTGGCTATTACGCGTGCTGAACGTCGTCTTTATATAACAAATGCTCGGAGTCGCATGTATCAGGGGCAAACAAAGTATAATCGCATTTCTCGGTTCCAAGAAGAAATTCAAGCGTCACGACTGGATATTCAAGGCGGCGTAGGTGACTTTGCGAGTGCTAACAAAACACCTTTCTTTGCGAACAAGAAACCAGCTAAAGCGACACCAAAAGTTTCTACTGTCAAACTAAGAGATGGTAACTTATTCGTTGCAGGAGATAAAATTAGCCATGATACTATGGGTGATGGCATTGTAGTTGGGTGCGATGGCAAAACGATTACTATCGCCTTTGGTGTTGAGCATGGAATTAAAAAGCTCATGGCTGGGCATCCTGCGCTTAAGCTGAGAGATTAGTAGAAAGTGACAAAGCCCTATTGAACGAGGGGGAATCGGATTGCACTTGATTGGTTAGCATGTTACAATCTTACCTAAGATGAGTTTTAAAGGAGGTTATGTGCATGCTTATTTTATCTAGGATTGAACAGTTCATACTATGGTTACTCAGGGCAGAGATGTGTCAGGGAATCAATTGTACCCCAGTTCAACGCCCATTCTAAAGAATAAGTCCGTTTCTCGGGCTTTTTTTAGTACCATAAAAAGTGACAA
>Ga0131853_10022269_pt1 | contig 11469 bp, 3 predicted proteins | sample TergutLab28metaG_FD_92764 | JGI IMG/M metagenome (GOLD analysis project Ga0131853, IMG submission 92764) | Labiotermes labralis P1 segment gut microbial communities from Petit-Saut dam, French Guiana - Lab288 P1 (version 2) (version 2) | ecosystem: Host-associated > Arthropoda: Insects >...
GGGGGTGGGTTTGGGGGGGGGGGGGGGGGGGGGGGGGGGGGGGGGGGGGGGGGGGGGCTACGCCGAAGAAGAATAAACTGTGCCAATGTGTAGTTTCAACAAGATGGTGCCATAGCGCACACTGCAAACGAGTCAATAACCATTGTTCGAAACATGTTCCCCGGGCACCTCATTTTCCGTTTCGGAGACGTGCCGTGTCCCCCTCGCTCTCCCGATCTTTCAACGTGTGATTTTTTTCTTTGGGAGTATTTGAAATCGCGTGTTTACGCTCACAAACCCCGTACGTTGAATGATTTGAAGGAAGCCATCCGTCAGGAAATTCGTCCGATCGATCGTCAGTTGTTGGCCTGTGTCATGGACGATTTCAAAAAAGGGCTTGAAAACTGCGTCCAAGAAGACGGTCGTCATCTTACCGATATCATTTTTAAAACTTGACCATCTAGCATGGCATGTTTTAAGCTTCAATTTTGTATATATAAATGTGAATTTACCTGAAAAACACCTGAGTACGGTTTATTTTAAAGATGTCAGGTTCCTGTGGGTCACCCTGTACAAAACATGCGGTTACACGCACCCAACTCGGTAAGATAAGGCTGACAAGTCTCGTCGCCAAATTCGCCTTGAGTTAGCACACAATCGTTAAATAAACACCCACTTCTGATAATGGGTAGACAGAAAACACTGCACATATAAATATATATGGACTGACATCCCCACCTCATGACAGTGTAGACCCAACTTGTTAAGTCAGTGCTGAGAAGTAGTCATCCCAATCCGAGTACTGCCTGAAAAGATGTTAAATAAACAAATAAAAAACTCGGAACAACAAAGATCGTCAAAAGACCAGTTTTAACACATTAAATATTAAGTGATAAATTAACTGAAATAAATCAACAGGACGTGTCTACAGGCCGCAATTAAACAGATGGATTATAATGATACACCTCTGACATCAACGGCAACTGGCAAAGAATAAAGAGGCCTCTCCATTCCGAATTCGTTACGACACACATATTTGTACTGACAATATTTTTCGTTGCAGACATCTCCGGCAGTTAACACGTTAAGTTCCCAACTACACTTCGATCATCCAGGGATTCCTTTCAGACTCTCCAACTAAAACTGTAAACACTGTACAGCAATCCCACAGACCTCCATCTTTTCAACGTTACCCACTCAGTCACCTAACAATATTACCTAAACAGCAAAAACTGAAGCTTCCGCCAGGCACAACGATGACCCTGCTCTGAATTATCATCCTTTGAAGGCCTACAGGAGGAAAGGAAGCAAACGTTCAGAGTCGGATTCACGCTCTGGAGAGATTTACCCCGGTGCACATTACACAGGAGACTGGGATGGCTCCAAAGTCGATCTGGACGGGGTTGTGAATTGAAACAGATTACTTTTGCCAAGAAATGAGCTCTGATCGTCAAGTTCGTAGTAAGTCGTACTACTGATCAAAACTGTAACACGCAGCAGTGTACAGCGTTCTGACAAATCCACGGCCAACTCAGACCCCTCTAAAGTAAAGGTAACGCAGTTCGATTTAGGAGCAGAAGGTGCGGGGGGCAGTTATGGTCAAGATCAGTGCATGGTGTAAGGTGCACCGAGTATTGATCCACACTCCGCCGGGCTTCTCCATTGCATAAATACATCTATCGTGTAGATGTCACACAAGTCATGTCGGCACTACAAACCGTGCCGACCGGCTACAAAATGCACGACCTCAGTACGTGTGACATCTGAATCATCATCACCAATACACCACCGCCCCCATCACAAAAACTACTGAGAGGTCCTTTCCCACGCTGTGGCTAGCATACGGATTCCGTTCGTTCCGGTTTTCCCGGGGCAGCCCCCTTTTTATGCGTTTTAAACAGCTCTGCTCCTGTGTCCCGAAAAATTCTGTTCACGACGTCAAATGTCGCTGGTTTTTCCAAGTTATAAAATACATTTCTGACAACGTATACCAACACTCTCACTTTTCCGCAGTGACAGAAAATACCTACAGCAGCAGGACAGCCATCAACCAGCCAATAACAGGAAGCAATAGGAGAGGCAGAACATGATGTGTGGTTTAGTGACTGACCAAAGAGTCTGGACTGAGACTGCGAGAGATTAGGAACGGATATGTAAAGAAAATTCAGTACCTGAACTCAGCGGGTTTCAGTAGTATTCTTGTGATTAAAATTCCTTCGTTTTTAACACTTTTATGTCATAATTTTTTGAGAAGTAGTAATGTCGATAAATTGCTCTACTTTTTAGGCACGTTCGCAAAATTGCGAAAAGCTACTATTAGCTTCGTCATGTCTGTCCGTCCGCATGGAACAACTCGGCTCACACTGGACGGATTTTCATTAAATTTGATATCTGTGGATTTTTCGAAAATCTGTCGAGGAAATTCAAGTTTCATTAAAATCGGGCAAGAATAAAGGGTACTTTACATGAAGACCAATATCACTGTTTATCATATCGCGCTCATTTCTTCTTAGAATGAGAAATGTTTCAGACAAATGTTGTAGAGAAAATCAAGCCACAAATGTTGTTTTCAGTAACTTTCTTGAAAATCGTGCCGTTTGTGAGAAAGTGTTGAAAAATATTGTAGAGCGAGGCAGGCCACGGATGACAATACGGCGCATGTGCATTGCATGCTGGATACCTACGCCTACAAATACACACACTCAGGTTGTGTAATACTCATTGCTTTTCCACTGCAACAATGGTTCCACGGACGCGCCTCAATGTTACGTTATACGTACATTACCCCTCTTATTTTATTTGGTGATGGGTTAAAAATTTCGTCTTCTATCCCGTCCGCCGACCACCATGGTTTTGTTTTCTAAGAGATGGGGTCCCTAGGCTAGCAAGAACTATAAATTAATAACTCTGCAAGTTAGCAATCGTGCATATGTACGATTTAAAAATTGCAGATTTCGACTGTGTTGCGTCTATCAGACACAAGCTCATAACATGTCGCAGGCGGTACTGTTACAACGAATGTTTCACACAAACACTGCAGCTGTGTTTATGGACTACTAGCCTATTACATCTTAAGTGCCTGTCTTCACTGATTTATTACTTACGGCAATCAAACACAAATATACTTACATATTTCAAGCGTTCGTCGTTTAGTTTTTACGTTCTGTCCAAAACTGCCTTAACAGGAGTTTCACATTTTTTGAGGCTGCACTTGCAGCCACGCCATATCCCAGGATCCTGCACAGAATATCACAAGTGTCGCTTCCACACGCATCAGGGAGAAGATATACCCATACCGGGTGTTAATGGGAAAGCCTGAACGACAGAGACCTCTTGGAAGACCTAGGCGTAGATGGCAGGTCAATATTAAAGGGTATCTTAAAGACATAGGATGCCAAGGCTTGAATTGTATTCATCCGGCTCAGTACAGGCATAAGTGGGGGAATCTTGTAAACACTGTAGCAAATGTTGGGTTAAAGAAAATGCAGCGAATTTCTTGACGAACCTAGAGAATTGTTAGCTTCTTAAAAAGACTCTGCTCCGTGGAGTCAGTGTCGCTTCCATCACAGAAGTTCGCGTAGCCACCATGTCGTATTATTTACGTTAGAAGATTAAAAGATACAAAGATGGTGGTGTCCTGTAGCTTGAGGTCCACAGTAACTTTCATAAGAATTCGTCGGGTTAATTCAGAATTTATACGAAGAAGGGGCAGGCACGGACATATCCTGATAAAGGTTTGGAAAATGACATAAAGCTCAACATGAACAATTCGTCACCTGAAGTGGGTTTTGCCGAAAATGATTATATTACGTGTTTCTTCTTTGTCTACTCAGTTCCTAGACTAAGTTCGGTAATACAAACTAGATGAAGAGATTACGACAAACAGGAAAACATGCGAAGACCACGCTGATAGACAGCGTGGCGACGGGGGAAGAATATGTAATTTTACACACGCAGGGCAGAAAGAAAGACAGGAAAGACAAGGAGACGTTGGGAAAAGTATTCTGAGGTCTGAGAAATGCGCTCTCCTGGGATATTACGGAGCGAGTAGTGGTACTTCCTTACCGTCTCCTTAGATTTTTTCTTGGATTCTTGACCCTTGAAGATGGGAGCTACAGGTTGTCCCGAAACGTCGGTAAGCAAATGCCTATACTCGCTGCGTAATAGCCCAGAAGAACGCAGTTCTCATCTACTTCGCTGTGAAAGCTTGAAAAAACACACATTCTGAGGTCTGTACATTTTCCTAACCCGTCATGGCAAGGAAATGACGAAACGCAACGGATATGACAGACCATATCACGGAGCACCGAGGCATAGTGCCAGAGAAAATTTTATTGAAGACCAGTTCTTCTCACATTCTTTTGAATTCACCATTCCTGTTCGTCCTGCCACCTTCCATTCGACTCCATAACCAGTTCACAAAGCAAAGTTATACAGTATAAACAATGACAGTGCGACCTTCTGTGTGAGAGGAAACTCTTAGTCAGTCCAAACCTTTGTTCACCAAAAGTTCAAGGAACATTATATAGCCTTCTCCAGCTAGGAGATGAGAATTTACAGCGACACAGATCATTCCTCTGTTGGGAGCTGTAGTTGACTAGATGTTAAGCCCCCCTCCCCTTCCTTTCAAAACAAGGAAAATGTCACGAAATGGCGTATTATCCTCTGATTTAGCGTGCCCACTGTATGGCAGTTTCTAAAAGTCGAACTCGGTTAAAACGTCGTGAAAGGAACTGAATATTTTGTGTCGATATAAACCAGTGTTATTCTAAGCGCGGAGTATGTTGTTATGATTAACAGTGAGGAACTAATTGGTACCACAGAATATCTGACGCCATATAGGAAGTGTCGCATTAACCCATGTCGTTATAACCGGGTTCGACTGTAAATATGAGCGTAATAAAAGCCTCAGAGTTTTGAAGAGATAGTCGTCACCATCAGCAACAGGGTATAATTAATCTCAGGCGCGTTTCGTCTTCATGCGCGTTGATCACTTCATCTTATCCTTGGTCGACCTACGTTTCTTTTGCCAGTTGGCGTGTATCCTTACACTAACTTGGGAATGTGTGTATCGTTCATTCTTAATAAATGTTGTGTCAAACTGCATTTATACTCCATAATAATTCCATTTAAATTATACGTATATTTCGCTCTTCTCTTATTTCTGCGTCTGTTTTATGGTCATAATGTGCATCATACAACTGACCTAAAAAATTTTTTATCTCCGCTGTCTCACTCTTCTTTCATGTTGCTTTAGTGGAAACCAGTTCCAGTGAAGATACAGCAGAAGAGGCTATTTATGTCTATATTATGAACTTCTGACTGTGGCGCCGTGCAGTCATGCACACAGTTACCAAAGCTCCTGAAAAACTTCTACTCTAATGATGGGGCACAAGTTCCGCAACGCCAGTAACTACCTGCCTCACTACGCGGTGTCAAAATCCAGTTCACAACCTGAATGTCCACCGTCATTGAAATTTCAACTCTCATATAAAATTTAAGAATCCTACACTAAATTCAGCTATTATTTATTTCAGTACAATATGCTCGGGCTAGAATGTGGCTGAATGGCAAGCAAACCGACGTTTAGAGGAGAAGATCCTCGAAAAGATTACTTACTCGCCATTCAACCACCTGACGAGGCTGCCAGATCGATAATATTTTATTGAATTCAGCCGCCCCGAAAGCTTTAAATTAAGTGGTGTTTATTTATGCATTATTTTATGGTTTATTCCACGGCTAAGTCAGTAGCTCAGGTTATACAGCGTTCAATAATAGGTTGATTGGTGAACAGTATATTCAAAAGGGTGTAGAAGGAAGGGATCCTTGCCTAGTTTAAATAAATATACCAGTACCTGTCTGAAGGGAAAATGGAAAGCCCCGAAAAATCTCAGTTAGGACACTCCGTATCCAAGCCAGTATTCGAACCGCCTATCCGCCGTGGGCAAGTCAGAAGCGTACTTGGTTACTTCAGTTGTCACCTTACAGGTCTATTCCGTTGTACCCACGCACTGTTCGTTGCTTGGAGCAGAAGCCGACGAATGGCATTGATGGTCCCTTGGTCACTTTGGTCAGTATTTCGTTGTTAAGTAATCTGGTAATAAGGGGAAGGCTACGGAATTAAAGTAGCACACAATAACCTAAAACGAGTTTTTAAATTATAACAAATGTTTTCAAAACAGTTTACCCTAAACATTTTTTTAAAATATAATTTGCTGTTAAAGACATAAAGTGTTTACATAATTAAAAATACGCCGTCCATTCAAAAGCGGAAAACAACAAACAATACAAGAATATGAACATCCCACATGCGTCTCAAAGATTCCTGAAAACAGAACTTTAGAACGGTTTTAGTATTTTAAACTTAAAATTTAATAGGTCCATTTGAATAAAGGTTGACCAACTTTATTAGGTCCAGTTTTAACTTCAATATAACTTCATAAATAATCCAACGTATTCGGAAGTAGAAACAAATTTTCATCCAAATATGCAATTAACAAAACGAAAGAAATACAAGCTATTACGAAGAAAACTTGTACACACAATTAGCAATGAAAAGACATGGTGAGACCCCACAGTATAACATTTACGTGAAGTATACATTTTTACTTCCTCTTTATGTTCTTACATGACGCCTGGTAAAGGACCTTTTGAACTGAAAAACTGTGGCTCATTATTAACTGTACATTGTTACATAGTAAAAATAGTTGAGTTCGAAGGTGGTTTTTCATTGATCTGTTAACTAAAACGTCACTGTTATGAAAAGAAGTCACATGTTACAAAGTATAAGAACTTCGTGGTACGAAAGTTTATACGCATGATAACATTGTTTCAGTATGAAGTTAAGCTACAGACAGCAGACTACGAGAAATATTATTCGTTACAAACTTGACAGCGATTCGTTTATGTTGGTATCCTACGCCACGCTCATACTATGGCGACGAATAGAAGGTGAATTCGTTTGCAGTGGTTCTGAGATTACTGCAGATTTTATCGCTATGCGTTTAAAGAATTAGATATCCCAGGAGTACACCTAGTGAGGGTCCGCGAAATTCGTTTAGGTTAAAAGACCCTCAAATTCCAAAGGCGCTGAACCACTGTAATAGATACGAGTAGTACTGAAATCAATGTGACATTCCAAAAGCATGCATGTGGCGTTACGGCCAATTCACACTATACGTCACGTTTCCGTTCCGTCGCTGAACGTCACCGTTCAGTAAAATTTTCTCATGTGCAATTAGACGGAGATGCCCACACTGACAGGAACGTCTCCGTCACGTCTCAGTTCCGTTCCGTCGCCGTTGCTGAGCGAGAATGTTTGACGTGACAGAACGGGTCCGAACCGGTCTGTACCTGCTCGATTCTGATAATGTGAACAGTCTTACGTCTCCTCCACTACACCTCGAGTGTTTCCTTGCAACGAGTGTTGTCCGTTTTTGCCTTCAGAAATGGATGAAAAATTAATAGAAATGGTTCGAAAATGTCAGGAATTATATTACATGTCAAATAAGAAGTATAGTGACACTGTCTGGAAAGAAAAACTGTAGGGACAAATAGGTGAAGAGCTGAAAAAATCAGGTAAGTTTCAATGTTTTTTTTAATGCGAATTTTGAAGTTACTATCATTCTATCATCACCGAAGTTCTAATAATCAACAAATAACGGAAAATTCATTCTGTGACAGTGAGCTGCATATTTGATGGAAATAATCGCGGGCCTCCCATCACGTGCTGTTCTGGAAGGTGACTGAACACGACGGACAGTGTGAACACAGACCAATCTGACGGAACGAAGATGGAACGGTGACGGAACGGAAACGTGACGCATAGTGTGAATCGGCCCTTATATGTACCGTCGTAGTCCATCACTCTTTTCGACGTCTGTGCATATTCTACAAATACCTGACGGCAGACACTACGGCCATACACAGCAGGTGGCTGGTCTTTCAACCCAAACACTGAGAGGGTAAAATATGATTTACCTTAGCCGTTGACCCGAATTAAGGGTCACGGTATTGGTAGCAAACATATAATAAATATGAAGTTTGTTGGACCGTGCATCGTTGTGATAACTGAAGAATAAAAAACCAACTAGATGCCAATTATTATTTTATTATACTTCTTATAGACTCAACATGTTTCGGGCACTACTATGCCCATCATCAGGAGCTCGCGACTATGATGTTGATTACCACATTGTTCGTTTCGTTCTTGGTTTGCTGTATGTTGGAGGTTAATTGCGGTTTGGGCTGCAGGCTAAAGCACGTGCTTTAGCCTGCAGCCCAGACACTACTCCAGCCAAACAGCATTTAACCTCCAACATACAGCAAACCAAGAACGAAACGAACAATGTGGTAATCAACATCATAGTCGCGAGCTCCTGATGATGGGCATAGTAGTGCCCGAAACATGTTGAGCTTATAATAAGTATAATAAAATAATAATTGGCATCTAGTTGGTTTTTTATTCTTCAGTTATATAATAAATAAATACAACGTGCTATACGCCTGATAAGACTTCAGCTACATTTCTGATTATACAGTAAACGACAAAGTCACGATAATAGAAGTAAACAACACTCTCGCCCACAGACGATTGCTTCTATAGGCGCGCCGCAGTGTCCGAAGGTTGCAAATCCTTGTCATAAATAACCCACTGTTGACTGATGCGTTATCGAAGACAGATGATCCTCTGCCAGTTTAACTAATACTCTATGGCAATATGCCCAGACGGTTCCAAGGCGCCAATGCCGCACGTCACCGTTATCAACAATACTGAACCAACGCAATACTCTGCCAGTAAAGACTGAAGATTCAGTATCGACAACAACAAAATTCAGGCACTGCACACAATTCTCAGCCAATTTAACACCTTCCGGCAGGACAACCTGAAGGTCCAACGCCCCCAAAACAACCAGTGCTGACCACAGCAGGCCGCGATTCACAGCCTATTTAAGTAACGCCTTCTGGTAGCAGAACGTGGAAGTTCAACATCGCCAAGGATCAAGTGCTTTAATCACGGTACAACACGATTCGAGGCCAATTTAACTAATGCCCTCTGGTAGCTCCAATACCACTAAATAACCAATTTAACCAATATATTCTCGCAGCAGAAGGAGAACGTTCAAAGCCGACAATACAGTGTTACCCAGTGGATGCGATCGTGAGCCATATAACTAATTCTATCTGGTAGCAGAACCCGAAGTTTCAACACCACTAAATAACCAAATAAACTCACACCTTCTAGCAGCAGAACCCGAAGGTTCAGAACCGCTAATAAGCAATGTTAATCACCGGACACAACTCCCTGCCAATTAACTAAGACCGTCTGCCAGCAAAACTTGAAGTCGCAACACCAATAAATACCCAATTAAACTAATATATTCTGGTAGCAGAACCGTAAGGTTCAAAATCGCCAACATCAAAGCCCGCCACTGGACATGAATATAAGCTAATTCCATTCACCTACCATTCTCACAATTTACTACTCCCCCGATCCGTCCTAACATTAGACTCCATATTTTCGTATCCTGTATTTGATATTTTTTGTATATTTGTTAACTGCAATTGGATTGACACCCGGTGGCAGTAGTACAATACACATTTAATATATATAATCGATATGCAAGAGGTTACCGCACCAAATCGTTGTATGCATTTCGACTCTCGATCGTCAGAAATATCTTAGTATTATAGCTTAACCTCTTTGATTTCACCATCCCATAAATCACGAAATTCCTGGTTCCGTTATATCGCTGCAACTCCCCACTTTATCCTTCTTACATCTAATAATTATCCACCGTTCCGTTTTAATGCACTACAGTTAGGTCCTTCTGAATAATTAACAGCATATCATGTCAAACTGGACTTTCGAGTATTCAGATTCACTCAAGTGGTTTATTAATTACTAGTCCATTTATGCATGCTGTTAGTAGCTCCAACTATATAGCGTCGGATTATAGGATAACAACAGAATAATAAATCTAACAGAGTGGAATAATTATCGGCACCATCACAGCAGCTTCCTGAAGCCTGCAAAAACTACAAGAAAACATAAAACAGTCGAAGACTCGAGCCGAGCACCTCTAGAATGCAAGTCAGAAGCATTGTAACTTGAGCCCACTTGTTCGGTCACGCAGTGATGCAATGGAAATATTTGGATACCATACGTAAAGAAGATCTCTGAACACAACTTGGCACAAGAGTAAAAACTCCAGCATTTCCAACGCCAGAACAAATAAAGCTTCAAAGATACACAACCAAACTGTTACAGAGTTTATTTTAGTTTGGCATTCCTGTACGATGACCTCAGATCCTTCTCCACATGACAATAAGGATCCCATTATTCCGATGTATGAATAACATGCTCTACAGCAACAACTTCTGGTGTAACTACACAAAGTTATCGGTATAATTAGGCGGTGCCACAGTCCAGGAAGATAGTCTCCGGGTTCGATGTCACGTGTGTGGTTTGTGGTGGAAGAAATGACACTAAGAAAGGTTTTTCTCGGAGTACTTACGCCTTGCCCTGTTGTTATCACTCCACCAACGCTCCATACTAATTCATCTATCATACATGGGATTGGCAATGGGCCCAATTTAAGTCGCGGTTCCACAAGACACGGTCTCAACCCAAACCAAGCATAGAACAAGATAGGCAATGTACGTACAACGTCACACTGTCGATCGTTTCCTGAAACACTTGCTATGGAAATGCAATAATTAGTTCCCTCTGTATTGTTGAAGTACACATGTCGCTGTAAACAACATAAATACTGACAGTGTTGTCATAAAATCGCAATAACGCCCTCTTGCACTATTAACTAGAAAATATTTCAAAAACAAAGGCGTACTTTGGTCTTAATGTAAAGTGCCCGATATTTTTGTCAGATTTTAACCAAATATGGGTTTTCTTCGCGCATTTTAATGCCTCTAATATCAAATCTCACGAAAATCCGTCCAGCGGGAGCCCAGTTGATTCACGTAAACAGACACAAAGACAGACAGACAGGCGGACGTGACAAACCCATATGCGCTTTCGCGACTTTGCAAAGGCGCCTAGCAAGTAGACGTTATGTCCTCTGAGCAAAACACCTCTGGAACGATGACGTAATCACAGCGGCAAACAAACACCAGTAACCTAAGTAAACACAGTAGCAAACGTAGTCACAAGAACATTTAAACTACATTGGAGTGTATGTACTTGTCTAACACAACTATATGACGGTAGATATAGGTATAGAATTTATTACATAAAAAACAACTACATGTTTCGGCACTTTACATTGACCATCTTCAGGCTGAGAAATGAAAAAAAACTTAGTAAGCAGCTATACTCGACTTATGTGGGTTGTATACAGTGGGGAGGTAAGAGGTGAAGTGGGTGCGAGATCTCGCATGTGTGACGTGGGTACATGGGTTCTGCTATTATATGCTATGTCTCGGTTAATATAGTTGGATCTACGGTATCATCTTATGTTTGTAGAAATTATA